>ERZ651776.775-NODE-775-length-42440-cov-9.390341_pt1 | contig 42440 bp, 56 predicted proteins | sample MGYA00514761_ERZ651776 | MGnify/ENA metagenome assembly ERZ651776
ACAAGGAAATGATTCAATGTTTACTGATTCAGTAGAAGTTGAAGTAGCAGATGGATTAGTAGTTCCAGAGTTTGGTACAATTGCAGCCATGATTCTAGCAGTAGCAATTATCTCAATAGTTGCAATTTCTGCAAAATCAAGACTTAGCATCGTTCCAAGATACTAAAATTACAAAACTCCCAATCTATAGATTGGACCCCTGAACAAAAAAATCAATTTTTCATTGAAACATTTGTTTGGGATGAAAATAATGTATACCTTGGAGCCCAAGGATCTTTAACACACATTGTGGTAAACTAGTAGATTTATTTTCAAAGAATTTTATATCAATACATGTCAAAATTTTCTTTAATTGCTATGGGTGGAACTTTTGATATAATCCATCATGGACATATCACTTTACTTTCTACTGCATTTGATATTTCTGAAAAAGTCATTATTGGATTAACTAGCGATGAGTTTGTACAAAAAAAAGGAAAAAACCCTCTTCACAAATATGATGAACGTCTCAAAAATTTAACATCCATTATTTTTAAAAAATTCCCTAATTCTTATTTTGAAATTAGTCAATTAAACAATGATTTTGGACCTGCAGTTTTTGAAAAAGAAGTTCAGGCACTTGTTGTAAGTGATGAGACCAAAAATCAAGGAAATGTTTTGAATAAGTTAAGAACTGAAGGTAATCTTTCTCCTGTTGAAATAATTGTAGTTCCAATGACTTTAGCAAAAGATGGGAAAAGAATTTCTACAACTAGAATAAAAAATTCTGAAATTGATTCTGACGGAAACTTGCTACCAATTGACAAATAGCTTACAGTATTTTGAGTAATCTGAATAAAACAAAATTATTGTATGAAAATTTATGACCATAATCAATCACATGATGAAAAAAATTGATACTGATGTATCAAATTTAAAACAAGGTCTCCAACCTCAAAATCTTTCATTTTGGTATGATAAAATTATCAAAGAAACAATTGAAATGGCACCGCCATGGCTTCAAGACAAAATCAAGGTCAACCAGGATCCTATTCTTCCAATGAAATTTAATTTAGATATTTCAAAGAGGGCAGTTAGATATTTCATGATTGTAGTTGATAACAATTTAGATGATATGCCATATTCTACAAAACTATATTTTCTTAAAGTTCAAGAATTAATGTCTACAGAAATGGATAAATCTCTAGTTTGATATTTTTTTAAATTCTAGGCACAACTTAGAGATCTAAGTATCTATATCCAACAACTATCAAATTTATTATAAAATGGACCTATACAGATCAAAACATTCTGATAAGAAATACCCTAATTCTAATTCTTCCTCTAACGATAGACCATCTCGTTCTTTTAGAAATTCTAGAGATAATGACAGAGAAGACACAACTGTAACTTGTGCTGATTGCGGTGATCAATGTACAGTTCCATTTGTTCCAAGAAGCAATAAACCAGTTTACTGTAGTGATTGCTTTAGACAATACAAACCAGATAATCCTGACAATGACAGACCATCAAGAGACGACAGAGGTTCAAGATATTCAAGAGACGACAGAGGTTCAAGAAATTCTAGAGATAATTCTAGATCTAGGGGAAAAAGTGATAAAGTTTTGAGAAAACAAGAAAGTTTCTATTCTGGAGGTTCTGCTAAATTCAATGAATCATTACAGAAAAAATTATATGAAATTTTAGGTGGAAAAACCTGTTCTAGCTGTGGCTCTAATGATGAACGATCTTTAGGTATTTGTGACGAAAATAATAATCAGCTTTCAACTGAAACTAGACGTGGTAGTAAAGCTGCATCTTGGGGAAAATATATTTCTGCACCTGATATTGCCAAAAAGGAACTTAAAATATTCTGTTCAAATTGTAATGATTCTATTGAACCTGCCCCAAAACCACAAGAAGACCGTCCAAGAAACAAATCTAAAAGAAGTAAATATTTTCCTAGATGATCTTTAACTTATTCCTTGATAATTTCAATAATTGATTTAATCATTTTTGTTGATACTAAACTATGTTCTTTGTCTATTACTGATTGTATAAAATCAGCAAATTTTTCTACATTCTCTTCATCTTTGAGTAAAACACTATGAGCTGATTTATCTTTCAATGAAATAATCATTTCATTTTTTATGACGTTTACAATTCCTGTAATGTATGTCTCTTTATCTTCTTTAATGAAAATAAGACTCATTAATTTTTGAGCTTCATATTCATCATCACATGTAATATTGGCTTTCATTTATTTTCTAAAAGAAATTGTTCTATTTGCTGTTTTGCTTTTTCTCGTTTTTCTTGATGTGTTTTGAGAAATTCATTAATTTTTTCAATTAAAATTGCTTTTAGTTCTCCTGAAAGTAATTTTCCTGATTTATAATCTTCATAAATTTTCTTTAATTTACTATCATCAGGCTCGAAAAATATTCTCAAATATTGGTATGATACATCAATATCTGGATTTCCTCCTAACTTTCTATGTTGTTCAATATCTGGTTGTCCTCCTGAAAATGCATATTTGTTAATTTTCTTTTTTACAACATCTGGTGTATCCGTTGTGTAAATTGTTCCTTTCTCTTCTGATGCTGACATTTTTCCACCAGGACCTGTTAATGCGGGAATCATAATGTTATGAATTAATGCTGGTTTTTGTTTTCCAATTTTCTGTGCAATATCTCTTGTTAATCTAAAATGTGGATCTTGGTCTACCCCTAAAGGTATCAAAACTGGTTTGTCTTCTATAAAACATGGTGCTGATTGTAACGATGTGTAAAAAATCATTCCAATGTTTGTTTCATTAGTAAATCCAAATGTTGCTTTTGTATTTGAAAAATTTATTTTTTTTGCAACTTGAGCTGCAATAGGATATAATGTTTGAATATTTTTTGTATTGATAATGATTTTTGTTTTTTCTGGATTGAAACCTAATGCTATAAAATCTAGAGCATTCTCATATGCAAATTTCTTAGTCTCTTCTAAAGTTAAATTCGTTTTTGAATAAAATTTTTCATCATCTGTTAATTGAAAATATAAATTCACATCAAATTTATCTTGTAACCATTTTGCAAATACCCACGGAACTAGATGTCCTATGTGCGTGTGACCTGATGGACCTCTTCCAGTATAAAGAAAAAATTCATTACCTTTTTCATAATCTTCTAAAATTCTATTCATTTCTCTGTGTGAGAAAAATATCCCTCTTCGGAGCATAAAATGGTCCTCATTTGTCATACTCTTAATTTTCTCAAGTAATTCTGGTGATATTTTTTGAGTCCCAAATTTTTCAATTAGTTTATCATAATCTATATCTCCCTCAACATGCCAAGGAGTTACAATGAATTCATCAGCTGACATTCAACATGACTTAGGTTAAGGTTTAAAAAGTCTTTTTCGATCTTTGATCTATTGTCACAAGTTTTTCATGATATTGAAAAAAAAATCATTAATTCGCTAAAAGAAAATTCAATTCAGAGCCCTGAAACACTCGAAAAATCTACTCAACTCTCACCAGATCAAGTTAGACGTGGAATTGAATGGTTAAAACTAAAGGATTTGGCTATTGTAGATGAATCAAAATCAAGTGTAATTAGTTTAGGTAAAAATGGTTTAGATTCTTTTGAAAAAGGATTACCTGAACGGAGATTGCTAAATTTAGTTAAAAATGGACCTAGGAAATTATCTGATTTACAAAAAGAATTAGGATTTGTTTTTGGCCCTGCAATGGGGTTATGTCGAAAAAATAATTGGATTGAAACTTCATCTGATGAAATTATTCTTAAAACAATTCCTTCTGTATTACCTGGTGAAAAAACTCTTCAACAAATTGGAAGTGGTAAATTATCTAAAGATAAACTTGATACAAATGATTTAAGTGAAATATTGAAACGTCCCGATTTTATAATTGAGGATGTACTTAAAAATAAAAAAATAAGCTTAACCACTTCCGCAAAATCTTTAGATATTTCAAATACTTCTGGGGCAATAGATGTTGAAGCTGAAGTTCCTGAAATTTTTGTTGCAAGAACACATCCATTAAAAGATACTATTGATGAAATTCGTGAAATTTTTGTCACATTAGGTTTTTCAGAAATACTTGGTAACATGACTCAATCTAGTTTTTGGAATTTTGATGCTTTATTTACTCCACAAGATCACCCTGCAAGAGAATTACAGGATACTTTTTTCTTAGATGGGATTTCTGCTAAAAAAATTGCAACACCAGAACAAATTAACAAAGTTTCTAACTCTCATAAGAAAAATTGGCGATATCAATGGGATATCAATGAAGCCCGTAAAATGGTTTTAAGAACACATACTACTTGTGTAACGATTAAGCATTTAGCTGAAAATAAGCCTGATGAGGCACGAATTTTTTCATTGGGACGAGTTTTTAGAAATGAAAAAGTTAGTTACAAACATTTAGTTGAATTTAATCAAATTGAAGGTATTGTTGTTGGTAAGGATGCTAATTTAAGAAATTTGATGGGAATCCAAAGAGAATTCTATAAACGAATTGGAATTACTAAAATTAAATTTTGGCCAACTTTTTTCCCATATACTGAACCCTCCCTTCAAACAATGGTTTACAATGAAAAATTAGGAAAATGGATTGAGTTATTTGGAATGGGAATTTTTAGACCTGAAGTTACTAAACCTCTCGGAATCACTAAACCTGTTTTAGCATGGGGTGGTGGTATTGAGAGAATTGCTATGTTAAAGTATGGTTTGGATGATGTAAGAGAATTCTACAATAATAATTTGGGATGGTTAAGGAGTAATACGAAATGCCAGTAATTGAATTATCTTTTTCCCGTCTCCAAAAATTAATTGGTAAGGTTTCTAAAAAACAAATTTCTGATTCATTACCATTTTTAGGATTAGATATAGAATCTGAGGATAAAGATCTTGTTAGAATTGAATATAGCCCAAACCGTCCAGACTATTCAACTGATTATGGAGTTGCACTGGGTTTACAAGGTTTGCTTGGAATTAAAACCGGTTCGGTAAAACTCACTATTAAAAAATCCAAGAATTATTCTATATCCGTAAAACCAACTGTCTCTAAAATTCGTCCATTTGTGACTGGAATCATTGCTAAAAATGGCAAAATTGATGATAAAACCATTAAACAATTAATGACTATGCAAGAGGATCTTCACTTTGGAATTGGTAGAAAACGGAAAAAATCTTCTATTGGAATACATGATTTAGACAAAATTTCATTTCCTTTGATTTACACTACCACAACTAAAAATCATAAATTTATTCCGTTAAATTCTGAAAAAGAACTTTCAATTTCTGAAATCATTGCTGATACTGAAACAGGTAAAGATTACGGTCATCTTTTAGGACAATCTTCTCAAGTACCCATAATTCTTGACACAAATCAAAAAACAGTTTCATTTCCTCCTATCATTAATGCTGCAGTAACTACTGTAACTACTAAAACAAAAAATCTCTTTGTGGAAGTTACTGGAATCAATAAAGATGATGCTGAGGATATGCTTTCAGTTGTGGCAACTATTTTACAAAGTGCTGGATTCAGCTTAGAACATATTCAAATTTCTGGAGCAAAGAACTCTTCACCTAAACTAAAAGAAAAAACAATGATAGTTGATCCTTCTTTGATTAATCAAACTCTTGGATTAAATCTTAATACTTCAAAAATTATTTCTTCATTAAAAAAATCTAGATTAAATGCAATATCTAAAGGAAAAAATATTGTTTGCACAATACCTGCATATAGATTTGATATTTTTGGTCCAATGGATTTAGTTGAAGAAGTTGCTTTAGGTTATGGAATTCAAAATTTTGAGCCAACAATGTCTCCTTCTCAAACTATTGGTCATACTAATCCCATCTCTCTTCAATTAAAATCTCTAAATCAAATAATAATTGGTTTGGGATTTCTGGAAGCATTGAACTCAAGTTTGAGTAGTAAACGTGTTTTGTATGACATGACTAATAGAGATTCTAAAAAAATTATTTCAGTACTGGATTCAAAAAGCCAAGAACATACTATTTTACGTGATTCTATACTTCCTGGATTAGTTGAGAATCTTTCAAGAAATATTCATGAATCATATCCTCAAAAAATGTTTGAAACTGGTAGTGTTTTTAATCTCCATGATCCTATATCTGAAAAAATTAATCTCGCTGTTATTAGTGCCCATAAAGATGCAAATTTTACTGAAATTAAATCTGTTTTACAAACTGCATTAAAAATTGGATTTGGAATACAAATTCAAACCAAGACTACCGTTAATTCTACTTTTCAAGATGGTCATTGTGCTAACATTATTTTCAATGGGAATATTATTGGAATTATTGGAGAAATTGATTCTAAAATTATTGAAAATTATAAAATCCGCGTCCCTGTAGTTGGATTTGAAATATCTTTATCTAATTCCATTCTCAAATCTCTTTAGAATTGAAATTAAAATCAACATAATTCCTAATCCAAATAATATAATTCCAAATAAAAATTCAACAAGAATTTTTTGATAAATTTCTTTTTTATCATTTTCTAATATTTGGTAAATATCATTTTCTAAGTAATTAAAATATTCAATTTGAGGGTAATCAAAAACCATGATAAATGCACCTAAAATCATAATTATTAATCCCAGTAAAAATTTTTTTTGATTTCTAATTTCCAAGAATCCTTCACAAAATTTTATTTCTTTTTTAATAAATTTTTAATAGTTTTTAGTAGGTTTATCTGATAATTAAACGCCCAAGAGCAGGCACACACACGGAATAGGATGACGCTGATCGTAATTGATACCAATGATTTCTAATTCACCCAGGTGTGCTACATTATGGGCAACCCCGGTTTCAGAACGTAATGAGGCGTATGGCTATGTCCAATGAAATTTTGCGAGTCAGAACCGGGGAACATTAAATTCATTCAAAAACCATTAAACGTTAGTTAGAACAAAAATTTGTGATGGTAAATTATTGGTTAGCAAAACAGGAACCCAGTGGACCTAGAGGATATAATTTTGAACAATTGAAAAAAGAAAAAACCACTGTTTGGGATGGTGTTCATAATAATTTAGCATTGAAACATATGAGAGAAATGAAATCTGGTGATTTAATTTTATTTTATCACACTGGTGATGAAAGACAAGCAGTTGGAATTATGCAGGTTACTTCAAAACCATATTCCAATCCAAAAGAGGATGTTGAACGTTTTATTGTTGTTGATGTAAAATATAAAAAAACTTTGAAACGCCCAGTAACATTAACTGAAATAAAAAATAATAAAAAATTCAAAGAATGGGAACTTGTTAGAATTTCAAGATTATCTGTGATGCCTGTTCCTAAAGATATTTGGGATGAAATTTTAAAAATTTCACAAGGCTAATCTAATCGCTTTATTGATATAGTAGAATTATCTTATTATTGTATGGCAACAGCTTATGTTTTAATAAACTGTGAACTAGGTTCTGAAGAAGCTATTATTGGGCAACTAAAGGGCTTAGAAGGTGTAAAAGAAGTTCATGGAACTTTTGGTGCATACGATATTTTGGCCAAGATTGAATCTGATACCGTTGAAAAACTACGAGAAACAATTACCTGGAAAATCAGAAAAATTGAAAAGATTCGTTCTACTCTTACCCTTATGGGTATTGAAGGCCAAACATAAACACCCTTTTTTCTAAATATGATTCTGCATTTTATTTTTGTTGTAAAAGAAGAGGATCTTGAAAAACGAAAGTTTGAGTTTGAATATGTCAAAAAGATGGCACAATTTTATAAAAATTGGATAAAAGAAAATTTTGGAATAGATTATGAAATTAAATGTGATGAATTAATTACAAAACCTAGAAGTATTTTTCAAAAACTTGATACTCATACACTTGTTCGTGATCATGAACAACGTGGTAATGAGACCTATCATTTCTATTTGACTCATTTTAAACCTCTTTGGACAGATTGTACTTGTGAAGGTTACCATTCTGAAAACTTTGGAATGATATTTTGGCAATCTCCAAAAGAATCTGATGATGATTTATTTTTAGCGGAGAAAAATTGTACAACTGTTTCACATGAAATTGTTCATGAAATGTTGAGAATTAAAGGTCATAAAAAATACATTCACGATGTTCATGATGTTTGGACAAAACATTTCTATGATCAATTAGAATTTCAACAATATGGAGAAGATTTTCAAATCACTGAAGGTAAACCTATGTTTTTAACAATGGATATTACTAACTTTAAAAATTAATTTTAAAAATTTTAACATTTTGTAACTGAATAAATATTATTTTCAAAATTAGCTGTTTTGAAATCTAGTTTGTTCTCCGGGTCATTATCTCTGGACTTACTTAGATCTTTTAGTTCTACTAATGCATCTGTTCTAAAACCTACTGATGAACCATAAACTGCATCAGTTAACATTGTTCCATGATCTCCCTTTTTGATATCATCCACCATATCATAAAATCGATTTGTTTCTTTTTTATTAACTGGATTGCCTGTTGCTTTATTATGTGCAACTGAAATATACATTCCATTATTTTTTACTGCAACTAAAATTTTATGATTTTTACCTGATGCACCTGGTATGGTTTCATTTACTAATACTTCACATTTATGATACATGCTTGATACATATGCAAAAAATCTGTATTGTGCATATTTGCCTGCATCATCTTCTTCACAATCTACGAAGACTTTGTGCAATAAATGCAATGCATCATCATTCATACTTTGTAATCTATCGTCAATTCTTCCTCTTTCAAGTAATTCGGATTTACATTCTTTAGCAATTAAGACTAAGATGAAATCTGGTAAATTATAATTTTTTAATGCAGCAACAAATGAACCTGCTTGTGACATTCCAAATTTTGGGAATCCTTTATTGACCATATTGAGGTTTCTCCTTACAAAATTTTGAATTTATTGACAACGCATTATAAAGCTGGGTTTGGCTTATAATTGTTGAGAATTAATGTGCCTATTTTCATATTTTTTTTAATTTTTAAATTGTAAATATTAAATTCGGGTAGAATTTTCTTTATTTTATGGAAATTGATACAACTCCTGAACTTGTTTCTAATGTTTATTTGAAATTAAAAGAAAATATTGCAAAGTTTAGAAATGTTGTGGATAGACCATTAACACTTACTGAAAAAATACTATCTGGTCATTTTAATGAAATTAACGAAAAAAATTTTTCAGGTGGAAAAGACTATGTTTTCCTTAAACCTGATCGAGTTGCATTACAAGATGTAACTGGACAAATGGTTATGCTTCAATTTATGCAAGCCGAATTAAATCAAACATCCCTACCAACAACTGTTCATTGTGATCATCTAATCCGTGCTGAAGTACAGGGTGATGTTGACATGAAAGTTTCATTAGATGAAAATAGTGAAGTTTTTAAATTTCTACAATCAGCATGTGCAAAATATGGTTGTGGATTTTGGAAACCAGGTGCAGGAATTATTCATCAAGTAGTTCTTGAAAATTATGCATTTCCTGGTGGATTAATGATTGGAACTGATTCACATACTCCAAACGCAGGTGGTCTTGGAATGATTGCCATTGGTGTTGGAGGTTTAGATGCTGCAGAAACTATGGCTGGTATGCCATGGGAATTACTTTATCCAAAAAGAGTTGGTGTAAAATTAACTGGTAAATTAGATGGATGGACTGCACCTAAAGATATTATTTTAAAAGTTGCTGAAGAACTAACTGTTTCTGGTGGAACTAATGCTATTGTAGAATATTTTGGTCCTGGTACCAAATCCATTAGTTGCACTGGAAAAGCTACCATCACAAATATGGGCGCTGAAATTGGTGCAACCTGTTCTATATTTCCTTATGATGAAAGAATGGAAACTTATCTCAAGTATACTAATAGAAAAGAAATTGCAGAGCTTGCAAACCAAAATAAAGAATTACTAGTTGCAGATCCTGAAGTTGAATCAAATCCTGAAAAATTCTTTGATAAAATAATTGAAATTAATTTGTCTACTTTAGAACCTCATATTGTTGGACCTCATACACCCGATTTGGCAAGATCAATTTCTGAACTTGCAGATGATGTAACATCTAATGATTATGTGGATCCAATTTCTGTTGCATTAATTGGTAGTTGCACTAATTCATCTTATGAAGACATGTCTAGAGCAGCTAGCTTAGCTGAACAAGCTAAATCTAAAGGAATCAAATCAAAAATTCCACTACTTGTAACTCCTGGTTCTGAACAAATTAGAGGTACAATTGAGAGAGATGGTCAAATGGACTCTCTAAAAGAAATTGGTGCAACTGTATTGGCAAATGCATGCGGACCATGTATTGGACAATGGAATAGACCGGAATTAGAAAAAAATGAAAAAAATTCTATTGTAACAACCTTTAACAGAAATTTTCCAGGACGAAATGATGGTCAAAGAACAACTCTTAATTTTATAGGAAGTCCTGAAATGATTATTGCATTAGCATTGGGTGGAAAATTATCTTTTAATCCCATGAAAGATGATCTTATTGCTGCAGATGGAACTAAATTCAAATTACAACCGCCATCAATTGCACCTGAAGTCCCTAAAGAAGGATTTAAGATACCTGATGGAATTTTTGTTGCTCCTCCTCCTGATTCTACTAATATTGAAGTTGTAATTGATTCTAACAGTAAACGTCTTCAACGTTTAGAACCTTTTACTAAATGGAATGGTGATGACTTTGTTGAACTACCAATAATGGTTAAAGCAAAAGGAAAATGTACCACTGATCATATTTCTCCTGCTGGTGCATGGTTGTCTCTTAGAGGTCACTTGGATAATCTTAGTGATAATATGTTGTTGGGAGCTGTAAATGCTTTTAATGATCAAGTTGGAAATGGGAAAAATATTTTAAATAATGAGATTGAACCTTTTTCAAAAATTGCTAGACAGTATAAGCAACAAGGATTGAATTGGATAATTATTGGAGATAATAATTATGGTGAAGGTAGCAGTAGAGAACATGCTGCTATGACTCCTCGATATTTGGGATGTGTTGCAGTGATTACAAAAAGTTTAGCCAGAATACATGAAACAAATTTGAAGAAACAAGGTGTTTTAGCATTAACTTTCCATGAACCAAATGATTATGAAAAAATCCTTGAAGATGATAAAATCAGTTTAATTAATTTAGATGATTTAGAACCTCAAAAACAAGTTACTTGTATCATTACTCATAATGATGGAAATAAAGAAGAAATTCTATTAAATCATTCTTATAATGAATCTCAAATTCAATGGTTCAAACATGGTTCTGCATTAAATGTACTAAGAAATAAAAAATAATATAAAAAATGGGCCCGATCGGATTTGAACCGACGATCGATGGTTTTGGAGACCATCGCCCTACCAGGCTAGGCTACGAACCCACATGAATCAAAATTATTTGCTTGAATTTTAACTTACTTTAACCAAGATTTATTTGCAATAATCACTAATCTTCTATTGTAAAGCGATATGGCCAAACCAATCTACTTTCTATTAGGAGCAATTCCTGTAATTGCTGCATTATTACTTGCAGTTCCATTAATAACAAAAAATGAAATTCCAACATCTGCAGCAAATTCTTTTGATAAACTTGAAATTGAATATACTAAACATCAATTAAAAAAAATATCTAATGGAATTGCTGAGAGAACTGGTTCACAAAAAACTGAAATTCTTTTAATCGAAAATGATGGAGAAATAAAATATACTTTAACTGAAAAAGGATATCCTCAACCTGATATCAAATCAAAAATTAATGAAAAAAAATTAAATAAAATTAAAGCTTTGATAAAGGAAACTGGTTTTATTGCTATAGAGCCTAATTCAATTTCTGTTTTAGAAAATGTAACTGATTACCAAAAATCTTCAGTTAAAATTACACTCAATGGACGTGTTAATCAAATTCATTGGCCAGAATCTTCTGCAACCTCTGATTTTATTCCACCCATAATCACCATGGTTGAATCTGAATTGGATAAAATAATGTCTGAAATTAGTGAATAGGTACAAATAGGCTTGGGGAAAAATTAGAGTATGTTACCTCTATCTGGTGAACGTGTTAATGCTAAAGGAATTATTTCTGAAAAATTAGACTCCCTTGACACTATACGTGGTTCCAGTACCTTAAAGCGTGGTTTTGCTCATATGCAAAAGAATGGTGTTGTAATGGATGTTACAAATGTTGAACAAGCATTAATTGCTCAAGAAGCTGGTGCTGTTTCTGTAATGGTTTTAGATAAACTTCCATCTGAAGTTAGAAAAGCTGGTGGTGTTGCACGAACTGCAAGCATAAAAATTATTGAAGAAATTATGGACTCTGTTACTATACCTGTAATGGCTAAATGTAGAATTGGACATGTGAGTGAAGCATTAGTTTTACAAGAAACTGATGTTGACATGATAGATGAATCTGAAGTTTTAACTCCTGCTGATGAGTTACGTCATATTTGGAAATGGGATCTTACAACACCTGTTGTTAATGGTGCAAGATCTTTGGCTGAAGCTTTGAGACGAATTGAAGAGGGTGCATCTATGATCAGAACAAAAGGTGAACCTGGAACTGGAAATGTTGCAGAAGCTATTACGCATATCAAAAAAGTTAATGACGAATTAAGAACAATTAAATCAATTTATGATTCTGGTGACAATCAAGATTTAGTACGTATGGCAAGAGAATTCAAAGTATCATACGATATTGTAGAGCAAACTGCAAAACTTGGCAGATTACCTGTTGTAAATTTTGCAGCTGGTGGAATTGCAACACCAGCAGATGCAGCATATTTGATGTCACTTGGATGTGATGGTATCTTTGTTGGGTCTGGAATTTTTAGTGCAGATGATGCACAACAAAGAGCTAATGCAATTGTTTTGGCCACTACTTTTTGGAATGAATCTGATAAAGTTAAAGAGGCACAAAAAATGATTGATGAAAGACAATCCATTCATGGTTTAGATGTTAAAACATTAGAGTTGCGTATGCAAGATCGTGGAGGTTCAGCATGAGTCTTAATTTTGGAGTTTTATCAATACAAGGTGATGTCCTTGAAAATATTTTATCTGTAAAAGCTGCAATTGATGCATTAGACATTGATGGAACTGTTACTAGTGTTAAAACCCCTGATGAAATTTCTAAAGTGGATGGTCTTGTAATCCCTGGCGGTGAAAGTACTACTATTGGACAACTATCTGTAGCTAATGGTTCATTAAAGATTTTGAAAGAAAAAATTGAACAAGGAATGCCTGTTTTGGGAATTTGTGCAGGAATGATAATGTTATCTAAAACCGCACAAGATAAAGTAGTAGGAAAAATTGATCAACCTCTTTTAGATATCCTTGATATAAAATTAGAAAGAAATTCTTTTGGACGTCAACGGGAATCATTTGAATCTGATATTTCTTTAAACTCTATTGGTATTCCTACATTTAATGGAGTTTTCATTAGAGCTCCATCAATTTCAGATGTAGGTTCTGATGTAGAAGTTTTATCAAAGTTTAATGAAAAAATTATTGCTGTTAAAAAAAATAATGTAATTGGAGTTGCTTTTCATCCAGAACTAACTAGCGATATTTCACTTCACAAATATTTTGTTAATCTTACAAATACTCTAAAAAATTAAAATTCCATTATTACAAAATTTTATTTCATTAATGACTAATTGGCACTAGATTGTTAGTTTGTTACTAATTAAATATCATGAAACCTAAATTTTTACATGACAGAACAAACTACAACAGGCTCTATAGCACCATATTTTGAGCAGTTCTTTGAACAAATCAAAAATGTTCATCCAAAAATTGACACTGAACTCTTAATTCGAGTTATGTTGTTTGAGATAAATTTGAAAAAATATGTTGGTCCAGATATACCTCATGTTCATCTTGATGTATCATATGAAAAAGGTGTAGACCTTCACATAAAACAAGAGGAAGCTAGAGATAAATTCCCAATAGAAATTTCTACAAACAAGTGGGGAGATGGAGTTATCTTTTCAGGTTTGATGGGAATAAGACATATTGAAAAAGTGTGTGCAGATCCACAAATTGTTAAAGTAACTGGTAATGCAACCCCAAGACATAACTAATTTTTATTTTTATAATTATTAAAATAAAATTTTTTTATTTAAAATTATTATTTAGAAAAATTAATGTCAATACGCATTACATCATTAATAATTTTTATAACTTTTTCAATTATTTTTGAATCCGTTGTAAAGAACCCTCTAAATTTGTCATTACCCAGGTCTTCTGCAACTAAACCGAATGGTCCGTTCTCTCCTTTTGTAACTACAATCCACATTTTTTCAATGTTAGTATCTAGACAACTTAGAATTTCTGCTGTAGCTGGAACTGAGTCTGGTGGAATCAAAAATGGGTCGTCAAAACCTCCTATTACCCATGCATGAGGGATTTTTTTCAAAATTTCTGTATATCGTTTTTGCACATATTTGTATAATGCTTCAGTTTCAAATGTAGCTAGTAGTGGAACATAATTTTTTACTGCATATGCTTCAATATCCATACTTAATTTGTAAAGATCCTCTCTTTTAGCCTCAAAATTAACAAATTCAGCCTTTGTAAAGTCTTCTAATGTTGATAATCCTGAATTGTTTGTTACATCCTTTAGTTCATCCTTTGGTAATTCTGGACATTGAATTTTTAATTCTTCTATGAAACTTTCATATTCGGTAGTCAATGTTAAAAAAATCTTTTTCAGCTATTATAATATTAATCTCATAATTTTCTAGTGCCAATTTAACTTACAATAATATTTAATCCAATAAATTATGCATTGATTTCAAATCTTTTTTAAATGGTTCTAGTATTTTTGGAATTTCAATTTTTATTGAATCTTTTAATGACAAGTTTTGAGATTTTTTTTCATTCCAAACTTTGGAATTGAATTCTGATATTTCTTTAGTGATATCTGTTTGTTCTTCTATATTTTCAACACTGACTTGTTTTTGTTGATGTATGCTTTCATTTGAATACAGTATTTTCCAAAGATGTTCTGTAATGAATGGTGTTATTGGAGCTAATAATTTTAAAATTGTTGCCAATGTTTTATGAAGTGTAAATATTGCACCATCCCTTTCTTCATCTGAGAAATCAATACCGTATGCTCTTGCTTTAACCATTTCAATATAATGTGCGGCAAATACATTCCATGTAAATTCCCTTATTGCAATTGCAGGAATAAAGAAATTATATTCTTCATAACCTTTTTTGCATTCTTTTACTAATTTATCTAATTCTGATAAAATCCATTTATCTGAAGCATTTGGAATTCCTGAATCAATTACTGGAAAACTTGATAAAAATCTGGACACATTCCATAATTTACTTAAAAATTTCTTTGTTGATTCAATTTTTTGTTCATTACATCTAAAGTCATATCCGTGATTAATCTCACTTGCACTCCAAAATCTAAAAGTATCTGCGCCTAATTTTTCAATTACTGGTAATGGATCTATTGCATTTCCTTTACTTTTACTCATTTTCATTCCTTTTTCATCTAAACCATATCCCATGACCCAAGCTTCAGACCATGGTTTTTCCCCAGTTAATTCATCACATCTCAATAATGTGTAATACAACCATGTTCTCACAATATCCTTTGCTTGCGGTCTTATAGATACAGGATATACTTTCTTGAAGAATTCATCATCTCTGTTAAATTTACTAATGAATAATGGGGATACACTAGAATCCATCCATGTGTCAAACGTTCTTTCTTCACCAATAAACTCTGTAGATTTACATTTTGTACAATTAGTAATTGGACATTTTTCATTCCATGGTCTATAATATTTTCCTGGTTCTGGAACGTGTGGTTCTGAACAATTTTTACAATACCAAATTGGGATTTCAGTACCATAAAATCTTCTTCTTGAAATTGGCCAATCAATATTGATGGATTCCAACCAATTCATCAAAATTTGCTTATGCATGGTAGGATGAAATGTAATTTCTTTTCCAACTTCCTTCATTTTTCCAATTTTTTCTTTTTGTTTAAGATAATATTCTTCCATAGGAATAATTTCAATTGGAATTTTACTTCTTTCTGAAATTGGAGTTCTGTGAACAATATCTTCAATTTTTTCAACAAATCCAGCAGTTTCTAAATCTTCAATAATTTTTGTTCTTGCTTGTTTTGGTTTTAATCCTGCATATTCCCCTGCAACATCAGTCATTCTTCCGTCTAATCCAATTGCAACTATTTCTTCTAATTGTAATTCTCTAAATAACGCAACATCATTTTGATCACCATAACTACAAACCATTACTGCTCCTGAACCAAATTCTTCTTTGGCTGAGTGATGTGTTCTTAACTCTACTTCTGAATTTGTTATGGGGACAATTATTTTTTTACCAATATACTTTGAATACCTTTCATCTTCAGGATTTACAATGATTGTTTTACATGCACAAAGTAATTCTGGTCGTGTACTTGCAATAATTATCTCTTGATCTGTATCTTTAATTTTAAATTTCATGTAAACAAGTTTTGTTTGTAAATCATCATAAATTATTTCAGCATCTGCAATAGTAGTTCCTGAAACCCAATCATAATTATTGGGTCTATTTGCAAGATAGACTTCTCCTTTTTTCCATAATTTAATGAATGTTGATTGTGTTAATGTTCTGTATTCTTCTGAATCTGTTCTATAGTAATTTGCAAAATCTCCACTAATTCCTAAATTTTTCATAATTAGTATCATCTCTGCTTCCAAATCGTCTAATGCATCTCTGCATAAGTTTAGAAATTCTCCTCGTTCTGTTTCTCTCATTCTAATTTTATGTTTTTTTTCAGTATAGAGTTCAACTGGTAATCCATTTCTATCAATTCCAATTGGAAAATACACATTTTTTCCAGCCATTCTTGCAGTACGTGCTATCATATCTATTTGTGAGTAGTGAGCTGCAGCACCAATATGCCATGGCCTACCTGATGGATATGGTGGTGGAGTATCTATTGTGAAATTATTTTCTTCAGGTGTAAACTCATAAATTTTATTTTCTTCCCATTGTTTGAGAATATTCTTTTCTAGTTCTGGATTCCATGCTTTTTCTGATATTTTAGGTTCCATTTTTTACCTTTCAATATTGGAAATTATGTGAGAACCTTTGTTGTATCCTTCATAAATGTAAACTCCTACTGCTTCAACATTTTCAGGCATTTTAGGAGCTAATAATTTAATAATTTCACTTGAAAGATTTTCAACTGTAGCTTCACCTTCTAAGAGATATGTTGTATGTTTTGGAACTTGTAAATCAAACATTCCTTTTGGTCCATCAAAGCTAATTTGATAATGAGTCTCATCTTCTTTTTTTAGATATTTCCTATTGATGAAAAATTTGTGATCAAATTCATTGATAACTTCCTTGATGATTTTTTTAGCTATTCCAAAATCAACTAATAAATTATTTTTCATTTGACCAACAAGTTCTACCATTACAGATGAAGTGTGTCCGTGTAGGATTGAACATTTTTCAACTAATGGAAGTATATGTGCATAATCAAATGAAAATGATGCATCTTCTAAAAATATTGAACCTGTTTGTGGTGTTTTATCATAATATACTATATCTTGCAATTCTTTAATTTGTGCAACATATTTTGCATGTCCAATTGCCATTATTTTTTCTTCAGGAAAATCTTCTTTGATTTGTTTGTATTTTTCAATATCTGCATCATTGTCTATTACTTCGATAAATCCTTTAGCAGTTTTAAAATCAATTTTTACTTTTTCTCCATTTTTTAGTGTCATTTCATAGCTGTATTCGTATTCATTTTCTAAAAATGTGAGCATTTGTGCTACTGTTAATTCTGTTCTTGTTTTAAGCAAATTTCCCTTTTTATCGATGTATTTGAAATCTGAATCTAAAATTGTAGGACTTGTAGCCATGTGAAGTTTTTTGCCTATGGATATAATATAAATTCTGTAATGACATGCCTGAGTACTATTTTTTTATCGTTAAATTAAAGAATTTAAAATTCTGGCAAGATTTACATCGTTATCTGTAATGCCACCTGCATCATGAGTTGTTAATTCTACTGTGATTCTATTATACACATTAAACCATTCTGGATGATGATTCATTTTTTCAATTTCCATAGCAGCTCTAGTCATAAAACCAAATGCTTGATTGAAATCATTAAATTGAAATTCTTTGTGTAACTTATCCTTTTTAATGCTCCATCCTGGCAAGTTTTTTAATTTCTCTTCTATGCTTGATTCTGATAATTTCATCATATTGGTTTATTGATATTGTTGAATTAAAAGATTGATAAATTCTATTTTTACCAAAGATTGCCCTGCATTTCTAAAATTAATTTAATATCTTTTGAAATAGTTTCTAATGTATCTAGATCATAATTTGTATTTGTAAAATCTATCGACATAAAAGTTGCACCTTCGAAATTTGCATGTCTTAAATTTACTCCACTTAGATTAGTATTTCTTAAATCTGCATTTCTTAAATCTGCATAAAATAAATCTGCTCCACTGATATTTGCATTTGTAAGATCTACCCCATACAAGTCTGTATCCCAAAGTTTTGCATTTTCAAGATTTGTATTTTGTAAATTGGCTCCTCTTAGTTTTACATTAAATAATATGGTATTGCTCAAATCTGCCCCACTCAAATCTGCCCCACTCAAATCTGCATTGTGTATGTCTCTATTTTTAAGATTAACTCCTTTCAAATTAGTATTTGATAAATTCCTTCCAATTAATTCTTCATAATCAAAATTAACTTTTGATAAATTCCTTTTTTTAAAAATATCTCCAGGCTCCATTATTTCTCCGTAAAATGTTTCATTATTATGATGTTTATGACTATTTTCCCTATCCACACATAGTTCATGGAAATATATGTAAAATTAATTCTATGATTTAATGTGAGTTCATGGATTTAATCAACCAAACATTGCTAGAAAATATAAAAAATTCTATTTCTGATGTTGTTCCAAAAAAGAAAATAGGCATTGCTTTTTCTGGTGGTGTAGATAGTACATTAGTTTCAAAAATATGTACTGATATGGGATTTGATGTTGTTTTACTAACTATAGGTTTTTCAGAATCACATGATATTCTATTTTCTAAAGAAGTTAATGAACACTTGAATTATTCTCACTATGTTTTAGAAATTGATCCTGAAACATTTCCTGAAATTACTTCAAATATACATAAAGTAATTGATACTGATAATTTATCTTGGAATGAAAATTGTATTGCTTTCCATTATGTTTCAAAACTTGCAAAAAGTTTGAATCTTAATGTTGTTATTACTGGTAATGGTATTGATGAATTATTTTGTGGATATAATGCATATCGTGAAGCCTTTATCGGTGGTCAAACCAAAATTAATGAAGTAATGGATTCAAAATTAGAAAATGAATTAAAAATGATGAAATCTGTAAATGTTGTTGCTTCAGAGTTTGATGTACAAATTCTACAACCACTACTATCTGCTAAATTTATTGAATATGCCAAAACTATTCCTATTACTGAAAAAATTCATAGTTCTGATGATCTATATCGTAAGCATATCATACGTAAATTAGCTGGTGCTGTAGGTGTTCCTGAAATTTCTTGTAGTAAAAGAAAAAAAGCATTACAATATGGTTCTAAAATTCATAAATCTTTAATGAAAACTAGATGAATTTTTTAATGGTTTTTTGAACTGATTTTTCTACATTACTGATGATCTTTGGTGATGCTCCAAGATGTTTTTCTGGCGAAAAAATTGCATCGATTTCATTATTTGTTAATTTTGAAGAGAATGCTTTATCATTTTTAATTGCATCTTTGTACAACATTCCTTTGTCATTTGCCTCAAATGCAACTCTTTGTACATCTCTATATGCTACAAATCTTGGAATTCCTTTTTTGATTAGTGCTTCTAAAACAAATTCTGCAAAAATTTGTCCTTTTGTAATGTATAGATTGTCTACAATTCTCTTTTCATTTACCATCAAATTAGAAATAATTCTAGTCATTGTTTCTAACATTTCATCAACTAAGATGGACACAGTTGGAATCACAAATCTTTCATTAGCTGAATTTGAAAGATCACGTTCATGCCATAATGGAATATTTTCAAAAGATAATGCAACTTGACTTCTCACTAATTTTGATAATGACGATACTCGTTCACTCTTTATTGGATTTCTTTTAACAGGAACTGCACTGCTTCCCATTTGACCTTTTTTGAATTGTTCAGCTACCTCTCCTATTTCGGTTCTCTGTAAATTTCTAATTTCTATTGCAATTTTTTCTAATGTTGCACCAATTAATGCTAATTCAAATACATATTCTGCATATCTTTCTCTAGGTACAACTTGTGTTGTTACTTCTGCTGGGAATAATTTTAATCTCTTTGCGGCTCTTCGTTGCACTTCTAATGACTTTGCACCCATTAGAGAACCAGTTCCAACAACTCCTAATGTTTTACAAATTAAAATTCTTTTTTTAATTTCTTCAATACGTTCTACATGTTTTGCCATTTCTGCTGCCCAATTAGCAAATTTTAATCCAAATGAAATGATGCTTGCATGTTGTCCATGAGTTCTACCTACTGCTGGTATCTTTGCATACTTTACAGATTTTTTTGCAAGAATTGATGCCATTTTTGCAACTTTTGGTTCAATAATTTGTAATGCATCTCTCATTTGCATGGAATTACTTGTATCAACTAAATCATTACTTGTGAGTCCATAGTGAATCCATGGTCTTGCATTTTTAGAACATTTCTCACTTAGTGATTCTACTAATGCTGCTGTATCATGATCACTTTTTGCTTCTAATTGTTTAATTCTTTTTGCAGTAATTTTACCTGACATTGCAGCTCTGTGAATTTCTTTACCTATTGTTTTTGAAATAATTCCTATTTCACTTTGAGAAATTGCAGCAGCACCTTCAATTTCTAATTGATAATCAACTTTCTTTTGTTCACTAAAAATTTCCATCATTTCTTTGGTCCCGTAACGACCATTATCAATAGGTAAAATTGCCAATAACTTGGTATTTGTATATTAGAAAATAAATCTACTTATTTTTTATGTATTTTTGCGATCATTATACGATTGATTTCATCTATTCATTTTTGTTTAATTCCTGTATCTGATAATACCCACTCTAATGCTTTCAAATAACCTTGTTTGAAATTTTTCTCATCTATTGCCCAATCTGGATTTGCTCTTAATTCTGCAAGTAATTGATTTGCTTTTTGTGTAATTGTTGTTTTTTCTAACATAATCTAATTTGAATTCTGATTGATTTAAAATTATTCTTAGAATACTTATGATGATTTAAATTGGATTGAAAGAAAATTCTACCGATACTTATGTCCTCAGCAAATCCAAAGAAAATTGGAGAGAATCATTATCAAATTGATGCTGATTCAAATCTTGGAATGAAAGTTCCTGTTAGAATTTATGCAAATGAGGCATTACTCCAAAAAATGCTATCTGATAGGACTATTATGCAGGCTCGAAATGTTGCCTCAATTCCTGGAATTGTTAGCCATAGTGTTGTTTTACCTGATGGTCATGAAGGATATGGATTTCCGGTAGGTGGAGTTGCAGCTATGGATGCTGAAGAAGGAATGATTAGTCCTGGCGGTGTTGGATACGATATCAATTGTGGAGTAAGATTACTTCGTTCAAATTTAAATGAACAAACAGTTCGTTCAAAATTAAAAGATCTAGTGAATGATTTATTCAGTTCTATTCCCTCTGGTGTTGGTTCTAAAGGTGCAGTTCGTTTAACAAATTCAGAACTTGATGAAGTTTTAGTCAACGGTGTTAATTGGGCTATTGAACATGGTTATGGTTCCCCAAATGATTCTGATGTTTGTGAAGAAAGTGGTAAAATACCAAATGCTGATCCAAACAAAGTTTCTGATAAGGCAAGAAAAAGAGGAGCCCCTCAACTAGGAAGTCTTGGTTCTGGAAATCATTTTCTTGAAATTCAAAAGGTTGCAGAAATACATGATGAGGAAGCAGCAAATAGAATGGGAATTAAAGAAGGTACAATTACAGTTTTAATTCATTGTGGTTCTAGAGGATTCGGTCATCAAGTTTGTAGTGATTATCTTCGAGTTGCAGAACAAGCTATGGAAAAATATAATATTAATTTGCCTGACCGAGAACTTGCTTGTGTACCAAATAATTCTGAAGAGGGTGAGTCGTATAGAAAAGCAATGTTTGCCGCATTAAATTTTGCATGGAGTAATAGACAAATGATTACTCATTGGACTCGGAAATCATTTGAACGCGTATTTGATCAAACCGAATCTGATTTAGATATGAATTTAGTTTATGATGTTGCGCATAATATTGCAAAAGTAGAAAAGCACAAAGTTGATGGTGAGGAAAGAAAATTAGTTGTTCATAGAAAAGGTGCAACACGAGCATTCCCTTCAAATCGTGCTGAAATTCCTTCTAAATACAGAGATTTAGGACAACCTGTGTTAGTTCCTGGTTCAATGGGAACTTCAAGTTGGATTTTATTAGGAAAATCCAATTCTATGGATCTGAGTTTTGGCTCTACTGCACATGGTGCGGGAAGAACTATGTCAAGATCAAAGGCTAGGAGAAATTTTACAGAAGAGAATGTGAAAAAATCTCTTAATGATAAGGGCATATTTATCAAAGCACTTACGCGTGATGGTGTTGTGGAAGAAACTCCTGAAGCTTACAAAGATGTTGATTCAGTAGTTAATGTATCTCATAATTTGGGAATTGCTACTAAAGTTGCAAAATTGGTTCCTATAGGAGTGATTAAAGGTTGAGTGACGATGATTCTGAACTTCAAAGATTACAGGCAAAACGTTTAGCTGAAATGCAAAAAAATATTTCTTCTAGAGAAACTGTTGATGAAAAACCAAAAACAACTGAAGAAAAAACTGTCAATCCTCGTGAGTCATTGATAAAACAATTAGGGTTTAGAGGATTAGAGGTTTTAACAAATGCTGAATCTCAATTTCCAAATGAAACTAAAATGATAATTGATAAATTATATGAATTAATTAAAACCGGTGAAATCACTGAAGTGCTTGATGGTGGCAAACTATTGGGACTATTTCGTTCAATTGGATTAAATGTAAAAATGGATACAAAAATTAACATTCAACAAGATGGAAAATTTGTTTCTTTAACTGATAAACTTAGCAATAAATCTGACAATGATGATGTAGAATGAGTATTACTTTAGAAATTGGAACAAAAAATTATCTGGATGATTTACTTTGTATAAAAAAACATCTTTCCCATATGGAGAGTCTTTTGAATTGTTATGCAAGTTATTCTGTTAGTGAACCATCTTCAAAATTTGGTTGGACATTTTTTAAATTAGAATTTAAATCTAATTTTCAAGCAAGTATATCTGAAAAATTTTCTGACATACTAGCAAAATATCAATTCAATGATGAAGCAGGAAAATTTACTAAATTTATGAGTGATTTTTTTGTTGCTCGAGGTTGTAATGTAAAAGTAAACTCTGTTACCTAAACTCTTCTTCCTCTTTTTCCACCTTTCTTTCTGGTGGTGTCATGAGGAATTGGTGTTACATCATCAATTCTTCCAATTTTAAATCCGCCTCTTGCTAATGCTCTGATTGCTGCTTGTGCACCTGGGCCTGGAACTCTTGAACCAACTCCCCCTACTGCACGAACTCTTATGTGAAAGCCTGTGAATCCTTTAGTTCTTGTAGCTTCAACAACTGCATTTGCAGCTTTCATTGCAGCAAATGGTGATGATTCGTATCTATCTGCATTAACATGAATTCCACCAGAACTGATGGCAACTGTTTCACCACCAGTAAGATCTGTCATGTGGATAATTGTATTATTATAACTACTGTAAATATGAGCAATTCCCCATTTTTCTGGGCCTTCTTTTTTGGTTTCTGGTTGATTTTTTGTCTCGACTACTGCCTCAGTTGTTTCTTCTTCGACTACTGCCTCAGTTGTTTCAACTGGTGCTTCTACTTCAGTTTCGGACAATGCTTACCAGATCTTAAAGGGTTTAAAAAACATTGATTTCGTTAAATTGTTTTGATTTGGTCACTTGGCATAAAATTCTTCATTATTCATATACTATAATTTATTGAATATTTCTTGATGGCTTCCATTATTTTGTTAGCAATTGTAGTTGCGGTTGCGGTTGCATTGTTAGGTTCTGTATTGATACAATCTGTTATACCGATCAATAATGTAATTTTATCACCATTAGAAAAAAAATGTCAAGAAATTGCAAATGAAGGATACAAAATTCATACACTTTATCCTACTTCAAACCCTGATGAACTTTTAGAAGCTGATATGAAACGCTTGTTATACCTTGATAATATGTGGATAAAAGAATGTGTTTCGATTTTACCTGCTGAATCAATTATTAATATTGTAAATAACGTTGAAAGAGAAATTTCTTACGGTGAATAATTATTTAAAATGTTTCCATCCTAAATCTTTGAGTATGGTTGTTTCTTCATTCTTCTTTAGATATACCCCTTTACCTGATGTTACATAACCAATTTCAATAATTGGGGTTTTCAATAATTTTGAGTTTTCAATTATTCTTTTTTTATGTTTTGGGGGTATGGTGAACACAAATTCATACTCTTCACCTCCATGAAATACTATTGAATTTAAATTCAAATTGTATTTTTTTATATAAATTTCTAAATCTTTGTTTAGTGGTATTTTATTTATGACAAATTTCTTTTTACTTTGTTTTGACATTTCATTTAAAGTAGTGGATAATCCATCACTTGAATCCATTGCTGATGTAAAATATTTTTTATTTTTTAAACCATAATCAAGTCGTGGTTTTGGACTTGTTACTGATTTAAGAGATTTTTTTATTAAATAACTTCTTTTTTTACTGTTATTCAACAGTATGTCTAATCCTACTGACGTATAACCAAATGGTCCTGTTGTAAATATCAAATCTCCTTTATTGGATCCTTTTCTAGTAACAATTTTGTTTGATTTTCCAAAAATACAAACGTTGAACACAATTTCTTTACCTTCATTTGTATCTCCACCAATTATTGAAATTTCATATTCTTTACATGCTTTCTTAAATCCATTTGCAATGCTGTCTATTTCTTTTTTTGAAATTGTTTTAGGTAAATTTATTGAAATAATTCCATATCTAGGTTTGACTCCTTTGGATGCAAAATCACTTACACATGCAATTACACTTTTTCGTGCTGCATCTAATAATTTCATTTTTTGTGGAATATCCGTACTTTGCACCATTGTGTCTGTTTTTGCTATGATCTTTATTTTGCCTAAGGAAAATACTTCCACATCCTCTGAAATAAATTTTTTATTTCCTAATTTTGTTTGAAAAATACTGATTATTTCATTTTCACTTAACTTTGTCATAATATTCTTTTACCATTTCTGTTGTATTATTGATTATCTTTTTACATTTTTCTTTATTGTTTGATTCTCCAGAAATTCTAATGATATCCTCTGTATTTGATTTTCTAATTAAAATCCATGAATTTTCATCTATGATTGCTTTAATTCCATCACGTGTATCTACTTCTGAATATTTTTTCATCAAATCATTTTTTATATTTTCAATAATTTTGTCATGATAATTTGAATTAACTTCAATTTTTTCTCTAATTTGAAAATAATTTTCCATATAGTTTAAAATTTCAGAAAATTTTGAATTTTTTAACATGGATGATATTAAACCGCTTGTAAGAATACCTTCTCTACAATAATTAAATTCTGGTAAAATAAATCCTGCACTACTTCCTTCTCCCCCAGCTTGAGAATTATTTTTTAACATTTCCTCAATTACATTTGCTTCTCCTACTTTTGATCTTACGACTGTTCCTCCTTTCTCTTTGATGAATTTTTCAATTGATACACTTGTGTCGATACTTAAGACAAATTTTTTGTATCCTAGTTCTAATGATTTTGCAATTCCTAAACCTAATGTTACATCTGGGGTTTGTTTTTTTCCTTTTTTAACAACTACTAAGCGATCTCCATCTAGATCAAATGCAAATCCAATTTCTTTATTCTTTGATATGTTACTTAATTGAATTAATTCATCTGATGTAGGATCTGGACCTCTTGAACTACTTGCCAGTTCTTGATTTATGACTTCAACATCACATCCAATATTTTTTAATAAATCTACTGCAAAATTCTTTGCTGCACCACCTCCGATATCTACTGCAATTTTAGGGGAATTCTCTATATTACCTATAATTTTTCTTGCATCTTCGATGTATGTTGATTTTATTTTCTTTATATTGCCTATTTTTGACTTTAAAATTTCTTGATGATTTATTATTTTAGGAAGTTCTTTTTCATTAATCCCTCTTCCATCCAAAATGAATTTCATCCCATTCCATTCTATTGGATTATGTGAAGATGAAATCACAATACCTGCACCATATTTTCTTGATTCTCTAAAAACTACTGGCGTTGGTACCATTCCTAAATCAAAAACATCTATTCCGTTTTTCATTAGAACAGCACTAATTGTTTCTTGAATCATTTTTCCTGAAGGTCTTGTATCCCTCCCAACTACGCATTTTTGTGATTTAATTAATGATGAAAAATTATTAGAAAATTCAATTATGTCTTTTAGATTGAGATCTTTGCCAAATATCCCTCTAATACCTGAAATTGTTTTTTTCAATTACCCAGAGTCGGAAAGGCTTTTTATTAACTCTGATGGATTTCTCTAATCGTGCCTTGGTAGCTCAGCCTGGTAGAGCACCTGATTCGTAATCAGTAGGTCGCGGGTTCAGATCCCGTTCAAGGCTCTTTCATATTATATCAAATTTTTAAATTAATTAGGAAAAACTATTTTATTATTCATCTAAGGTTTCAATATCTGTTTCTAACTCTTTACCTAAACCTATCCACCATTGTTTTGTTTGTTCTGTCATAATCCCTTTTACTTTTTTAAAATGCTCCTTAATAGATCTGTCGGTTCATAAATAATTCACCCCAGATAATTTTTTGTCAAATTATTTCTATTCTAGTCCGGCTTGTTTCCTTTTCCTTTTTCTATACAATATTATGATAAGAGTTCCACCTGCACATCCCCAAAAGAGCGGTGTTAATCCATTTTCAATACCAAGTGGTATCAGAGTATCTAATGCCCCAACAAATCCTAAAATCATAATTGATACAAGTACTAATCCTATCATTTCTAGTAATTTTGCCATCTTTTTTCTATTCTATTCTCTAGAATCAAAAAGATATATGGTTTTGTAAAATGGGTAATGTATGGACAAGTATCTTACAATTATTTTGATTTTTATGGTCGTGGGAATTCCAATTGCTTTTGTTTCTCCAACGACTGGAGAAATACGTGATCCGCCTCTCCTTCCATTATTTTATGGTTCTATAGGGGGCATTATCGTTATTTTGTTCTATAGTGGTTACAAAGATAAAAAGGAAAAACAAAAAGCTAATGCCAACAGAAAACGATCTAAAAAGAAATAGAATTAAAGTTCTAGTCCAAATGATTCTGCAATACTTGAAAAATTAACGTATGAATCTAAATATTGTCTTCCTTTAGAAGTAATGACAAAAGTATTTTTTCCATCATATTCAATTTTGTTTATCAGACCTGCTCCTGTCAAATTATCTAAAAATTTAGATAATCTTGAATGTGATAAATTTGCCTTTGTTAGAAGAGATGTAGTTTTGATACCTTCTTGACCTGATAATTGGGTAACAGTCAATAGATCTGCAACAATTTGCATGCTAGTTCTATAAGTTACCATGAAGTCTGTATCCTAAAACTCAGATATAAGGGTATAACCATAAATTCAGATCAGATAAATAAGCTTCAACTATATTTTGGTACAATGTCATCCCAATCCCCAATTCCGTGGTTTGATGACTTTGTAGGTGTTGCATATCGATATTATGATCTTAGAATGAATGTTGTTCCATTAATTACTGATAGAAAACAATCTGCTTCACTGTGGCATGATTCAATTCATTGGTGGGTAGATCCTTCAATTAAAATTAGATTTGTAGAGATGAAAAATGATTATTGGTTCATAATGGGTTCTGATTCCCAAAAACCTGACACTAATTTAGCTTTTTTTAAAATATTGCCAAAATCTGAACATTATGAGAGATTTAAAGCAGGACATGGTGGTGAAGCATATCTTCGATTAGGAGTATACACAAAAAAATCTCTAAGTGATGCAAAAAAAAGTGATTTGTGTACTTGTGGTCATGAAGCTCAAGATCATGATGAAGGTGATGATGATGTTTGTTTGTTTAATGATTGTAGTTGTAAGATTTTTTCAAGTTTCCAAGTCAATCTTTTAAAAAGGAAAAAAACAATTACAGATATTAAATTTTTAGAGGAAAAAGATGTAAAAGACGATCCTCTAGCTTGGAATTGTTTTACTGTCAATAAATACTCAAAAACAGAATAAAATTAATCTAAATCTTTGTTCACTCTAATATGATCTCCAGGATAATGCTCGTGAACTTGTTTTGAATAACATTTTCCACACATTACACCTTTGATGCCCCACTCTTCCATTGGATTGTATCGAAGTTGAATTTTTTCGTTACAAATTGTGCATTTTTCTTTTGATCCCAAGATATTTTTTTGTATTTTTTATCGATATAAAAAACATGCTAGATTAATCCTAATTAAGAAAATTATGTTAAATAATACTTATTTCTGATGAAATCAGGTAGCTAGTTTAACCAATGTAAACCTCCTGCAAGATTTTTACTTGGTTAGACTACTGCCTTTTCAATTAAAATAAACTATTTGCTATCTTTTTTAGAGCCATAATTTCGTCTTCTTCTTGTTTAATTTTCTTATCTATTACTCGAAGCATTGAATCATTCCAAACATGTTGGGAGAAAAAATTATGTTTTGTATTAGCTAATTCAATTTCATCATCCACTACAGTATCGTCTAGAAACTTTGTCACAATTACATCTGTAATTTTTAAAATTCTGTTATTTAATTTAAAACTATGAAATATTGGTTCTAATTTTCTTATATCTGATTTAAAATCTCCTTTAGATTCTAAAATTTTCTTATGTAGTATTCTGAAATAAACTGCTACAAAGAATAATGTCGCATATCTTTTTGTTTTATGTCCTCCTTGTTTTCCGTATTTCAATGATTTTTTTGCAAATTCTTTTACCAGATATGGATAAAGTATAATCCTGTAATCATCTTTAAGATTTTCATTAAAAATTTGATCATACTTACTTCCTCGTGGAAGAAACTGGGATGGAGAACTGTATGACTCAGTTGGTCTCTGTTCAATACCTGCAACTAATGATTGAATTGCATCTTTGGCAACAATGACTTTTTTATGATTATCTGGTAAATAATTATTGTAAGCTGCATCTCCATTGTATTCTAATTGTTTGGATTTTGATTTTGTATCAAATGAACCTGCTTGAATTTCATAAAAATATCCACAATTTTTTAATTGTGATTTAATTGATTTGTGAAAATCCATTAACGAAACTAAATCTTTTCCTCTAACTGAATTTTGTGAATTTCTATATTTTGTAATATTGTTTTGTTCTTGTTCATCATCTGCTTTGATTATGGTTACTGTCATCGATCCGTCCATATTTTTTGTTCTCTTTGAATGATCTAAAATTGAATTTGATGTTTGTGCACCGTTAACAATTTGTGGCGCAAAAAGCTCAATCATATTTTCTCCTAGTTCTGTAAAATCACTAACTACTATTGTAATTCCATTATTATAAAAAAAGAATTTTCCTGGATTTGTTTGTAGAGTGTCTCTTAATCCTTTGTTAACTGTAGTTTTAAATTGCATCCATTGTCTAATGTTTGATTCAAAGACATAGTCTCTGTTTTTACTTACAAAGTCTGTTAATTCACGTAGTTTTAAAATCCCTAAAATAGTATTTTCATGTCTAAGCATTCTTTCAAGTTTAATAGATGATTTTTTACCTGCTGCTGGTTTTTTTATTCTATCCCACAACCTTTGAATTATTTTTTCTTCATCTATGATTTCTACTAATTCATCTTCATAATCGACTTTTTGATTTGTAACATAACAGCATTTTATTTTCAAATTTTTTTCTTTAATTTTTGTAACAAGCTGAGCTAATTCTGGTCTCATTTTTGTTATATCTTTTGTGAGTAATCTCTTTGCATCCTCTTTGAATTTTGCAATTGCTTCAAGTGAATGTGATGTACCATATTTTGATTGAAATAATCTAACTGTATTATCTGAAAAATCTACTGGTAAATATGCATCAATTCCTAGATCATTTGCTCCATCTACAATTGCATCCGCTGCATCATCTTCTGTAGCCTCAAAAACTCTTGTTAAAATCCATTGAAGAAAATTATTGCCTTTTTCTACTTCACTTTTTGAATCTTCAGCGTATTCCTGAATGTTTTCTCTAATATTTTCTGCAAATCCTTCTAGAGGTGGACTAGAATTTTTTTGTACTAATAGAGCCTGTGATCCTGGTATGTATTCTAATAGACCATTTGGATTTTGTGACATAGTTTTTGTAATGTATTATATATTTAGAGAATTAGGTAATTGTGTAATAACTTACTAATGGATGTAAAATGAATTGATAAAAAAAATAATCATAATAGCAATAATTTTGGGCGTATCTATTTCAATTATTGGGTTAACAGCAGAAGGTATAATTTTTGAAATATCAAACCCTGACGAAACAAACCCTGAAGAAATTAATTTGCAAAATGATTTCCTCATTCCACCTGATGTTGTAATACCTATGAAAGTATCCCGCCCAGGATGTGATATTGAGGATATTTGCTATATCCCATCCAACATTGTTGTTGAAAAAGGAAAATCTGTTACATGGTTAAATGAAGATTCATCTTTTCATAGTGTAACTTCTGGATTTTATCCTGAACCTAGTGGACTTTTTGATAGTGGTCATTTAGATCCGTATCAGTCCTACACATTATCTTTTGATGAAATTGGTACATACGATTACTTTTGCACATTACACCCTTGGATGTTCGCTCAGGTAATTGTAAAATAAAAGGTACCCGAGGGAGTCGAACCCCCTTGTATAAGCTTTGCAGGCTCACGCATAACCGTTCTGCCAGAGTACCGTTTTGAAAAACACGAAATGAACAATTAAACTCTTTAGATTAGAATTTGTTAAATGATTTTGAAGCTAATTTTACATCTTCTCCTTTGATTGTTTTTCTACCTGCATGTGATGCCATATCTACTGCATTTTTTGCAATATTGTCTGCAACATCTTCTATTACTCTTCGTAATTCATCTGCTGATTCATCACTGACTCTTTCTGCCCCTGCTTTTTTTAAGATCCTATACATTGCAGATAGCCCTAGCTCTGATGATTTCATAACATTTGTTTTAGTTTTTTGTGAAAAAACCTAATGAGTGAAAAAATATCACTAAGGAATCGATTTATACAGACTATATTGAGAATTAATTAGAAAATGTCTTGGTCTTTTGATTCTCATATTCATTTATCTGATCCTGTATATTTTTCTGAAATTAATTTTATATTAGCTCAAATGGAATTTCTTAAACTTAAAGCATGTTGTGTTTCTATGAATGTTGAAAATTCTTTAGCAACTTTATCATTATCCAAAAAAAGTAATCTTGTTTTACCTTTTATTGGAATTCATCCTGAATGTGCAAATGATGATCTTGAAAAAATTACTAATTTAATAGAATTAAACCAAAATAATATTTCAGGAATTGGTGAAATTGGATTAGATCCTACTTATTGTAAAAATAACGATGATACTAAAAGACAAATTCAAGTTTTTGAATCATTACTTTCATCAGCTGAAAAATTTCATAAACCTGTATCCATTCATTCTAGAAAAAGTCTTGATGATGTTTTTGAAATTATGACTTCATATGATACACAACATGCTTTGTTGCATTGGTTTGATGGAAGTAAAAAACAACTTCAGAAAGCAATGGATATGGGTTTCTTTGTATCTTTTGGCCCTGTAATGATTTATGCTAATGATAAACAGACTTTATTATCTAAAGCAGATGAGTCAAAAATACTTGTTGAGACTGATGGGCCTGTCAGATTTTCTCGATGTTTTGAAATGAAATATGCACAGATTAGCTTTATTCCCAGTGTCATTTTCAGTGCCTCAAAAATTCTTGAAAAAACATTTGATGATATGTCGTCCTTGCTAGAAGAAAATACAAAACGTTTTCTTGGAATATAGGTATAAAATACCCCCTTTGTTAATTCGTTCGTGGATAGGATAAAGCGTCTGTCATTTGAAGTATTGGCTGATCATAAATCTAAATTCGGTGAAGACTTTGTTGAAAATAAAAAAGCCTTAAACCAAGTTTCCATTGTCCGTTCTAAAGGTCTAAAAAATAAGGTTGCTGGTTACATTACAAGATTTATCAAAAAAGAAATTCGTGAAGAAAAATTCAAACAGGATAGAAGTAGTTATGATTCATCAAATACTGAAGAACAAGAATCTACCTTAGATGTTACTGAATCTGAAGAAACTTCTGAAACAGTTGAAGAAATCACTCTAACAAATGATGAAGTTGAGACCATTGTCCCTAAAACTAAACCTGTTGAAGAAAAAACTGAATAATTAATTAATAATTCTAAAATCTAAATTGTAGATATGATTACTATAAAATTAATCGGTGGCGCCAAAAAATCTTTTAATTCTGATCAATTACAAATTGACAAATTTGATATTTCTGTAAATGAATTACTTCAATTATTATTAAAAACAAAACCTGAAAACACTTCTAAATTTGATGTTGAAAATATCTTAATTGCCATTAATGGTTCCGATTCTTCTGCAATTAATGGAAAAAATACAATTGTACATGATGGTGACATTGTAAGTATTATTCCTGTAATTCATGGTGGTTCCCCTAAAAAATTATTTTTTGACATAGACAAAAAACAAATACAGATATTGGAAATCCATGGCCAAAAAACAATTGATGTCAAATTTATTGATGATTTAAGAATAAAATATCCAAAAATTAAATTTCAAGCTGTATCAAGTAAATTCATTCTTAATTTGTCTCATCTAAAAAAAATTCTATCAATTTCAATCAATGCTGATAAAAATAATATTTTATTATCTAATAAAATTGAAACTGATATTTTAATGCGTTTTGCAATAACTTTACAAATTTCTAATGCAATTTCATCTGTTGGGATTAAACCTACTAGTAATTTTATTTTAATTGCTATTGGAAACAAAAAATCTTTTGCTTCTATCTATTCTGAATTATCTCCTTTATGTATAAATTTATTTTTAAAAAATAATGATTTATTTCTAAAAAAACATTTCAATATTTCAAAAAAGCATATTGATACTGTATATTCTAAAACTCCACTGGAAGATATTTTGGTAGAAAAGGCTTCTATTCTAATCTGACATACTGCGTTTAGTTTTTTCAATACTAAGTATATCTGAATTTTTTAATATTGAAATACCAGTAATAATACCTAATATCTCAATTAAAATTATTTTATCTGGATGATCTAATGAAACTTTATTTTTTATTCCATTTGCAATTTTTGTAATTATTTCTTTACTTGAAATTTCAGAATTTCTTTTTTCAATTAATATTCTGTATGATTCCTTTTCTTCAATTTGATTTTTTATGCTGGAAATCATTTTTTCAATTTCATCTATGTTTGTCTCAACAACTTTTTGAATTGGTATTACTCTTAAACAATATCTGATACTCCATGGTTCATCTAGTAACATTTCTTTCATTTTTCTAACTACTTCAATTGGATCTAATTTTGTTTCAACCGTAATAATTCCCGACATATTGCTTACTGCAATTTTAACATCTGAATCCCCTAATTCCTCTAAAATATCTATTAGTTCATCCTCAGTGTCTCCTTCTAAATGTCTGGCGCACGTTATTATCAAATTCATCATATCATAATGTCCTCTGCTTTTAATGCCCCTTCTCTAATGATCTTAATTTTTTCATTCTCTATTTCAATTATTGTTGATTCTCCTTTACTTGTAATTGTTCCTCCATTTAGAAACACATCATAATTTTTAATATTTTTTATACATTCATCTGGATTTGTATATGATGAATTTCCAGAAATATTTGCACTAGTTCCTACTAATAATTTACATTTTTCTAATAATTTTAAAGTACATTTAGAATCTGGAATTCTTACTGCAATTTTATTTTGTAATTTTAATGACTCTTTTAATTTTTGATCTGTTAATGTTAAAATTAATGTTAGTGGACCTGGCCAATATTTTTTTATGATTTTTTCAGTAAATTTATCAATTATTGTGATTTCTTTTACAATGTCTAATGAATATGCTAATACTGGTAATGATTTTATTTTATCCCTTGATTTAATTTCATAGATTTTATTTACTGAATTTACATTGTATGGATTACATCCTATACCATATACTGTATCTGTTGGAAATACTACCACCCCACCTTTTTCAATTATTTGAGATATTTTTTCAATACCGTCATTATCACAATTCACTTTCAATGTATTTTATCTCAAACTTTTCTTTAATTATTATTTCTTTTAAGAATTTTTTTTAACTTAATCTATTATGAGTAAGAAATATGTCTTGTACACCTAATTCTAATAAAGTAAAAAATTAAATATTTAATCCAAAATTGTCTGCAAATTTTGTAAATGAATTATATGCTTGAAGAAATTCTCTACCTGATTGACTAATTTTATATCTGTTTGAACCTTGTGAATCAGCTTGTTCTAACAATCCTTGTGAAACCAGTGTTTTTAACAGTGTAGAAATTCTAGAATGTGAGATATTTGCTTTTCTAATTAGATAAGTTACTGTTGCTCCGTTTTCATCTTGAAGATCATCTCTAGTAGTTGATAGTATATCCCCAATAATTTTCATTTGTGTCCTATATTCTCCCATTTTCTTAATTTTTTATTCTTAAATCCATATGAGAGGCAATTGATATTTTCGTATATACTAAAAAGATAAAAGAATTTGACAACTCTGAATTTTTGAGCCTAGTTTAGATTTTATCTAAATCATCATCAAATTTTATCTTCTTTAATGGTACTTTACTCACTGGAATGAATAGTGCAATAAGTCCTGAAATTTTGATAATCATTGATATTGGATATAATATTGATTCTGGAAATACAAAAGAATACCATCCCAAAAATTCCCCTATTGCTAAAAGGGCTAACCCTATTGATACTGAGATTGCACCTTTGTTTTTATTATCTCTATATGATAACATTGTTTCAATTGCACCATATACTAGTAGAATAAATGAAATTGATCTAAAAATATGTTCTAGTTGAACAGTTGAAACTAAGAAGAATGGTAATATTCCTACTGATCTAAAGTAGTTTGATTTTGGAAAAAATGATTTTATGCTGTGAGAAAATGCAATGAAAAAATATCCTATAGTTTGAATTATGATTCCTACTGTTTGAATACTCCTTTCTATGCTTCCTGATTTTATTAGAAAATCTTCCACCATGTATCCTGACCATATGACAAAAAATCCTAAACTAATTGAAACAAATGCAATTGTTAATCTAAATAATGTTGGACTGCCAGTATTTCTAAATCCAATATATGCCATAATTCCTATGGCAAGTCCTACTAAAAATCCAACAAGATTTAGTATATTTTCTAATAAAAATTCCAATGGTGTTTAGTAATTTTTCAAAGTAATTATTTTAATCTGATGAATCATTTTACTAAATTGTTAATCCCATTCATCTAATGAACCTGCAGTGTGACCTTCTGTACTACCACCTGATGCATAATCTCCTAAAATATCTGAATATTTGGGCTGATTATGGGCTACAAATTTTACATATTCTCCATAACTCATATCTAAATCACATGACCCACATTTGACTAATGAATAATCCATGGCCATTTCTGCATCCTCATTACATTTTGGACATTTAATCTTCATAATCTATTTTATTGTTCATGAATTATTATTACTTTACATCAAAAAAAGATAAAAGGAGTCATTTATTGCTGATTTCTATGAGTCGTACTTGCACAAAGTGTAAAAATTCTATTCCTGATAATGAACAATTAGGACCTGTTAATGAAAAATACCCTACTTGTACTAAATGTTGGGCTGAATGGAAAGAATATCAAATTATGGTTATGAATGAAATGAAATTAGATATGTCCATGGCTGATCATCGTAAATTATTAAAAAAACATGAAAAAATATTCGTAGGTGTATTGTCTGCTGAAGGAGAAATAATTGATTATACTGATGAAGATAATCGTAAGCCTGATGAACCACAAGTAAACTAAATTTTTAAATGAATTTTTGCATTATTTGGAATCATAATTAGGATTCTTTTTCTCTCTTGTTCATTTAGACTTCCAATTATTTTTTGTATTGTTTTTGCTATCGTTTCTTTTTCATTTTCCTCTAATTGCAAAAACATTTCTAAAATTCCATCTAAATTAAATGCAATTAGTTTTTCTGGATTCAATAATGATTGTTTAATGTATGCTAGAAACATTCCTTCTCTATGCTCTTCTGGTAAATTTGCTATAATTTTTAACCATGATTTAAACAATTTAGAAAAGTTCAGAAATGGAATAGTTGGACCTGCTTCTAAAGCATTGCATATGATTTCCTTTTTATCTAATTCTTCTTTTGAAAAGAATTCTACCATTCTTTTTTTTAAAATTGGTGTTCTTAGAAAATCTGGTAAACTTGCTAAATTTACTATGATATTACCTGCAAAATTATCTTCAGACATCGATCTGATTTAATTTTCCTTGAATATAAAATCATGTAGTAATACTTTAGCTTAAATAAACGAAATAGATGTTTAAGATTATGACATCAACTGTTGTTGTTGGAGGATTTTTTGGGGATGAAGGTAAAGGAAAAATTATTTCATATTTGGCAATTAAAGATGATCCTAAAATTATAGTTCGTGGAGGTGCAGGTCCTAATGCTGGTCATACGATTATGGATGGTGATAAAGTATACAAGGTAAGAATGCTCCCAAGTGGTTTTCTAAACAAAAATGCTAAAGTTATGATTGGACCTGGAGTTGTAATTAATCCTGAAGTTCTTGATAAGGAAATTCAAGATTTTGGTGCATCTGGTCGTGTTTTTATTGATAAACACTGTGGAGTAATCGAAGAATCTCATTTGATTAGGGATTCTAAAGGTGAATTAAAAGAAAAAATTGGTAGTACTGGTTCTGGAACTGGCCCTGCAAATTCTGATAGAGCAATGCGTGTTTTAAAAATGGCAAAAGATTTTGACTCCTTATCTTCTTTAATTACTGATGTTCCTAATGAGATTAATTCTGCATTAGATGCAAATCAAAATGTTCTAGTTGAAGGAACTCAAGGAACATTTCTTTCTTTATGGCATGGAACATATCCTTTTGTAACTTCTAAAGATGTAACTGCTTCTGGAATATGTGCTGATGTTGGTTTAGGCCCTACAAAAGTTGATGAAGTAATTGTTGTTTTCAAATCTTATGTTACACGTGTTGGAACTGGTCCATTAGATAAAGAATTGTCTTTAGAGGATGCAGAAAAGAAAAACTGGTCTGAATTTGGAACTGTAACTGGTCGTCAAAGACGTGCAGCTGACTTTGATTTTGATTTAGCTAGGCGTGCAATTATGCTTAATGGTGCAACACAAATTTCAATTACAAAATTGGATGTACTTTTTACTGATTGTGCTGGAAAAACTTCTTACGATGAATTATCTAATGATGCTAAATCGTTTATCAAAAATATTGAAAAAGAATTAAACACGCCTGTTACAATTATTGGAACTGGTCCTGCAATTAATGATGTTGTTGATAGAAGAAACTAGGCTCTTTCTTTTTGGATAAGTTTAATTTGATAATGTATTACAATTCCTTGTGGACAAATTAGAAACTCCTGTTGTTGATAAATTACCTCGTTATATTCAAGTACATTCAACTTTAGAATTTACAAGATTAGTTTGTGCACTTGAACGTGCACCTCGTGTATCTTTTTCTCATAATCATGATGGAAAAAAAATTCTGTCTGTACAAATGGATGTTTTAAAACAAAAACCCATTGTTTACTATACTCCTTTAGAAAGTAATGGTGATTATCTTTGTTATGGACTAAAATCTGGAAAAGAAGAATCTGATATTGTTGACTCTACTTCTGACTCTAGTAAATTATATTCTCCAATAATTCGAATTAAATCTCTTCCAAAAACACTACAACCTGGTAACGGAACTCTTGATAGATACCAACCTATTGAATTAGAAGATCTGTCTAGTCTTGCAAAACTCACATGGGGGTTTGATGATGTTCCTTTCCCTCTATTTCTATTTCCTCACAAAGATAAATGGCTTCTTGGAGTTTTTATGAATTTTAATGATGAGGGAACATCTTACTTTTGTCATGTGGTTTTGAATAATGATCCTGGAAATCCATTCATTAAATTTTCTACCACCAATGGAATTGAACCAACTTTTGTTCAAAATCCATCTGAACATGGATATTCTTATATCAAAATAATAAAATTGAAGGATACTCATCCACTAGTTGATTATGGCCACCTTCAAAACTAGACTTTCTCAGGTTTCAAAAACCAATGGTAAGGTAATTCTTGCAAATGATTATGATTCTTCAGAAAAAAATTTACAAAATAAAACTATTCAAAATATTAAAAAATTAAATCCATATCTTTGTGGAATTAAATTAAATTTTCATCTACTTCTTCCATTAAGTGCTAGAGAAATCATTAAAATCAATAAAACCGCACATGATTATGGATTACAAACTATTGCTGATATCAAATTAAATGATATTGGAAATACTAATCGTGTTACAACTGAACATTTATGGAATTTGGGTTTTGATGCAGTAATTGCAAACCCTATCATGGGATTAGATAGTTTAAAGAATTTAGTAAAATCATCCCACAAAGAAAAAAAGGGTGTGATTACTTTATGCCACATGAGTGCACCTGAGGCTAAATTGTCTTATGATATGGAAATTAAAATGGCTAAAAAGCAGCAATTATACCAATTATTTCTCAATTGGGCATTAACTGCAAAAGTTGATGGTATTGTTGTTGGCGCAACATTTCCAAAAATTATCCAATATTGTTCTAAACAAGCAGGAAAAAATCTAAGTATCTTTTCACCCGGTGTTGGTACTCAAGGTGGAAATGCATCTGAAGTAATTTCATCTGGTACAAATTATCTTATTGTTGGTAGAACTATTTTAAATGCTAAAAATCCTGTTAGTGAAGCAAAAGAATTACATTTACAAAGTATCGGAAAGTAGTTTTTCTGCTTTTGTTAACACTGTTTTAGCATTATCAAATGTTGTTTTTTCCATTGATGAATTATAATCCATCCATGTATACCCACTATGTTCATGTGATATTTTAACTTCTTTAGTTTTTGTTTCAGCTAAAAAGAACACCACTTTTTTCTGAACTAATTCTCCTTGATGTTTAAAATTGTATTCAATCCATTCTTCAAAATTTTCTATAAATTTAATATCCGTAATACCTGTTTCTTCTTTTGCTTCTCTGATTGCTGTTTGATGAGTTGATTCCCCTTTTTCCATCTTACCTTTTACAAAATCCCAATGACCTGATGGATAATGCAACAGTAAAAATAATTTTTTTGATTCCTCTTTTCTAAATAGTACAATTCCTGCAGATGTTTCTTCTATCATTTTCCTAACCTTCTTTTCCTTACTTGAAATGTTCTGATAGCTCTCATTAAATCAATCTTCCTAAATTCTGGCCAAAAAATATCCATAAAAACTAATTCACTGTAAACACTTTGCCACATTAAGAACCCACTTAATCTTTTTTCACCTGATGTTCGTAAAATCATATCTGGTTCGGATTGTGGTAAATGTGATGTATATAGATTTGATTCAATCTCTTTTTTTGTAATATCCTTTATTTCTAAATCTCCATCCTTAATTTTTTCTCCAATTTTTTTTACTGCATCTACTAATTCATTTTGACCACCATAAGCTAATGCAATATTTAGAAAATGATTGTCATAGTTTTTTGTTACTTTATCTAACCGTGTTAATACTTCTTTGATAGATTCTGGTAGTAATTCTATTCTACCAATTGCTTTAACTCTCATATTACATCTATGTATTCTAGGATCATTGTATAATTTTTCTAATCTTATTCGAATTAATTCGTAGAGATCATCTAGTTCACTATCTTTTCTATCTAAATTTTCTGCTGATAATGCATAAAGTGTTACAATTTTAATATTAAATTCTTCACACCAGTCAAGTAAATTTTCAACTGCATCAGCTCCTTTCCAATGTCCTTTTTTATTAATTTCTAAATGTCGTTTAGCCCATCTTCTATTTCCATCTAAAATTAATGCAATATGATTTGGAATATCTCCAGTCTTAATCTCACTTTCTAGTTTTTTACCATATATTTTGTATAGCCCTGATAACTGCAAAATTATATCTTTTATCTTACTCATTTCTCTTTGAACATTTATGGATGTTTGATGATATCAGTGTTTTTTAATTTTTTTTAAAAATTAATCTGAAACCATTTCTTGTTCTTTTTGTTTCCTATATTTTTTAAACAGAATAGTGGCTGAGACTAAAGTTACTGCTAGTCCTCCTAATAATGGTGGAATTAATGTAAATGAACTTTCATCAAAAATCATTATGTTGGTAAATTGTGCAATTATTGGATATAATGAAATTAATACAATTATTCTAAGAATGTCACTAATTTGTCTAGGAATTCCTCCTATCCAGTTACTTAGTAATGTTCCAGCAAATATTGCACCTAATCCAATCCATAAAATTGGTAATGATCCTCCAACAAATTGTCCTACTCCTATTTGATTTGACATACTCTCAATGACTCCTCCATTTGATTCAATAATTTCTGGACTGATTGTACTAATTCCCGCTGGTACTGATGATAGAATCAATAACACTCCTGTAACCATTGTAAACATTCTGATAAAACCTGTCGGTGTAGGTTTAGACCAACTTGACCATGCTCTATCTACATCAAATGCTCTGATTAAAAATGCACCACCTAGAATACTTACAAGTACAGCAAATATTTCTGCAGTATATCCAAAAACAGTTGCAATTCCTCCGATTAACAAAAGAATTCCTGGAACTCCTAAAAAGAATTTTGAATATTTTGAATCATATGCTATCATTTTTAGATATTTTCCAAATACTGCATACGAATATTCTACACTTCTACTAACTTTCATTACCACTCTTTGAACAGATACTACTGGTAAGACATTTTGAATAACTGGTATCACACTTTCATCATCTTCTCCATCTGAAACAATTACTGCCCCATTTGCTTGAAATTTTTCTAATACTATTTTTGCTTCTAGTAGTATTTTTTCATCTGCTTGAACTCCTCTATTTTTAACTCCTGTGATAGTAGCTACTTCTACTTGGTAGCCTTTACTGATTAAATCTTCATATGTTTTAATTGCTGCAAAAATTGAATTAGAATCTGCATCCTCTGGATCCTCTAATGCTAATCTTTGTGCTGCTTCAATACATGCATCTCTTCCTATTACTGGTGTACTAATTCCTGTTTTTTCACCTACATCATCATCCCTATCTACACAAATTACTACTAATTTGTTAGCTGTTGATTTACTAACATCTTTTTGTACTTTAGTAGATCTTTGTGACATTATACTTCATACTACACAATTAGTTTTTAATGATTTCCAACAATTCTAGTTAGTAAAATTGGGTTTTGAGCCTAGGGTCTTAACTCATTTGATTTTTTAATATATTCTATAGATTCCACTTTAATGGATTCAATTCTATCAATTGTTTCTAAAATTTCTGCATCCAGACTTTCATTTTCAATTTGATTTGCTAAGACTTTAGTTTCCAGGATATACTCATTAAATTTTTTCATTCCATTCATGTAACTGATATAGCTTTCTTGCCATTGTTCTGATGGTTTTGAAGTGACAAATTCACTAATTTGGGTAGTCACCTGTGATGATGTTACCTCTGTAATTGCAACGTAATCCATTGGTGAAATCTTTTCATTTCTAAGATTTTGATATTCAATATCTATTGATTCTTGTAAAACTTCATGGATATTTTTTGCTCCATCCAAATACCCTTCATAATCTGTTACTATGAAAGTTGTATCGTTATCTTGTGGTATTACCCATAATAGAAAACTGGCGCCTGTAATTGCTGCTAAAATTATTGCTGTAATTGCAATTCCTTTTTTTGATGCCATTTTCTATTTTTAAGATAAACTAGCTTATATTTGATAATTTTTTTCATAATTATAATTTATTTTAAAATTTTTCAAAAAATAACAATTTTAATTAATTTAATTTTATTTTTTTCCAAAAAATCTTTCTTTTTATGAAATTTATTCTATTTTTAGTTTTTTT
>ERZ651776.779-NODE-779-length-42222-cov-7.857872_pt1 | contig 42222 bp, 29 predicted proteins | sample MGYA00514761_ERZ651776 | MGnify/ENA metagenome assembly ERZ651776
AGGATGATGTGGACGATGAAGTGTTTTAGTAGAGAAACAGTAGAGAGATATTATCCGACTTTATTCAATTAGGTCAGATTATCTCATCTCACGCTTTTTTCTCTTTTTTTCCGACAGCCTCCTCGTTTGTGTTTGTTTGGGTGTCCTCCAAGAAAACTTGAAAACCAAGAAAAAAAAAAGGAAACCAAGAAAACTTAGACATGTCAAACGAGTAGCCCTCATTAAATTATATCCATTTCATAATACTATAATTAATACACACACACACGAGGTAGTAGTGTTGTGTTTTGAGTGATACGCGAGCCTAATAAAGGTACGTCTTCGTTTCATCGTTTTGTTTTTCTTTTTCTTTTTCGTCGTCAGAGGAAGAAGAAGAAGAAGATGCGTTGAGAAATTGATTTTATCTTTCAAAATCTCTCATCGCTCATGCGTCATCATAGATACGGAGCATCATCATCATCATCATCATCATCGCGCGAGACAGTCGCCGCGCGCGACGCAACTGACCGCAAAACAACCGCAGAATGATGCTCAACCCTTCTTCTTCACGCCTCGTCTTTTTCCTCTCTTCTTCTTAAAGAAGAGATGGTTTTTGCGCGCTGTCGTTCTTCTTCTTCTTTTGCTTCCGACATCATCATCATCAACAACACCCAAGCGTGTTACGTGTCAGCCACCGCGTATTTTGCATTTTTTTCAAGAAAAATTAAAGAAAAAGGAGCACAACACACTCTTTTTATTAACTGACAACAACAACAACAACAATAATATTAACGTTTTCTTCTTCTTCTCTCAATCAACACTTTCCTCGCGATGAACGATTTTTAACAACAGAAAATGAGTGGAGTGCAATACAGTAACGTGGAGAAGTCCTCCTCTTCGGGGATGATGTCCAAGGTTCTCGTGGCTCTCGGCGTGGTGACCTTCTGCGGCGTTTTCGCCAACGTCGGTTTGGTCCACCAAATGCAGAAAGACGTCGATCATATCGTTTCAGGTATGGAACCGGAACACGCACCAATGTCTACCAAGTCGCCTATGAGCGGTACAAATACGTGCGAAGGCCAAAAAAAGACGATTGAGACGTATTTTAATGGTGCTCTCGATAACGGGTCCTGCGCCGACAAACTTGTCGCCGGTGTTGAGCAAGCCGGAGGGAACGTTACCGTGGGTTACGAAGGAGGCTTGGATGTGGGGACGGACGAGCCAATCAAGGAGCCGTACTACAAGCAGAAACTGTGCCCGGTCAACGTTCACTGGCACTTGGGTGCGGAACATCTCTCCGTCGGCCAGTACGACGAGACCGGAAGTGGACCAGGCTCTGCGTCGCACCGTAAGCTCCTCGCCGAAGGTGCTCGATTGGGGGGTAGATGCCACAAATATGATTCCTCGGTCGAAATGTACACCAAGGAATACGACTGGCAACACTGCGTTGGCATGAAAGTCGGCGAAACTTACGAAGTCCACTGGCCGCACTCTTCCGTCGGCGCGTGTGGTACGCCTAACCAATACCAAACTCCGTTCTACGACGGGGTTCTCTGCGATATCGATGGTCCGACGCTTGCAACTGTTATCAGCGGTAACCAACTCCACCTCAACGTTGGTGTGCAGGCGCAAATTTTCACCATCGTCAACGACGAGAACTACTACTACCCTGACCTCATGAGAGGCATGATCGTCGACGGCGACAAGGGGAGCGAGATCACCTACTACACCGGTTCCACCACCGGTACGTCCAGAGACAACTCCGTGTGCTCTGCGTGGTCCCCAATCACGTGGCAAGTAGACAGAACGTGCCATCTCATCTCCGCCTCGACGTTTGATAAGATGTGCGCCGACATGAAGTCGCAACGCGACGATATGTCGGATGACCTGTACGCGCACGGCAGTCGCGAGGTCACCTCGGATACGATCACCGCGAACAACCAAGACTTCAACGGGCTGGCGCCGTAAGGTTGTTTCTCGATGAAAACGCTCCTTCTCCTCATCAAAATCAAGCCCGAGCTATTGCCTCGTCTAAAAATCGCGTCTCTCGCGTTCGCCGAGAAAAGCCGGCAAAAGCTCAAAAGAATAATAATAATCATAATATCTCACTGCATGTGCTCTTTTTTCGATTTATAATAAGAAAAATAATAAAGCATTCTTCATAACTTGTATTTATTCTTCGCGATGATGATGATGATGATTTGAACGCACTTTTGCTTGACGAGTGCAGAGCGTCGCTGTTGTCGTCGTCGTCGTCGTCGTCGTCGTTGTTGTTGTTGTTGTTGTCGTCGTCGTCGTTGTCGCTATGGGTGAGAGCAACATCATCATTACCAATGACGACGAGTTTCAGTTCCTGCTCAATACAGTTCTTCGATTTGGAACGAGCTTGGAGACGGTGAAAGCGCGCATGATGCAATCACGCGCACCTCGCGAGGCGTGGTTTGATTCTTCTCGTTCCCCATCTCTGTTACACGCCGCTTGTTCTCGAGGAGATGCGCGCGTTGTGCAGTTTATACTAGAGGAGGCAAAGAAATATTTCTCAATAACACAACAGAAGAACAAGAAGAAGAACACAACGAATAGTAAGAAAACGATGAACTTGGAAGAGTATTTAGTGCAAAGAGACTTTGAGTCGGGCCACTCGGCGATGCATCGATGTTTACTTCACGGTCCCAACTTGACGTGCGCTCGAACGTTGTTGAAATTCGCTACGGAACACTGCTCGAAGAAGAGTAGCGTGAATCTGCTTCATCAACCGAGGTGTTTTCGAGGGCACACTCCGATCGAAAGTTTATCGATAACGATAGCAACCGTAGCGTCGAAAGAAGAAGAAGAAGGAGGAGGAGAAAAAGAAGAAGGAAGAAAGAGACACATGCGCCTGAGAAGATCGGATGTCTTTTCTTGGGGCTCAGGCGTGAATTATACGCTAGGCACCGGGAACACGAACACGAACGGCGATAGATGCAAACGGATAGAGTATTTTGCGAAGCACCACTTAAACGTGACTTCGTTGAGTTGTTCTCGATTTCGTTCGTTCGCGACGACAAATGATGGGGAGGTTTATTCCTGGGGTCTGACCGATTGGAATAGTTATAGCAAAAGAAACGGTGAAGTACAAGAAAACAACGCATCACTGAAGCGCGAAGCGGATATGTTTCCGACGCGCATCGAGACGTTTATCGGTGGAGCTTCCTCGAAACCAAAGATTGTTAAAATCACGTGCTCGGAAAATTTCGCGCTGCTCGTGGATGACTCTGGAAGTTTATTTATCATGGGAAAAACGCTCGGACTCTTTTCCTCATCGTCAGATGCTGGTCTCACTAACGACAATAATAATAACAACAACAACAACAACAAGGAAGACGATAGCAGCAGCATGCAAATGTTTCCTAGACGCATTTTCGGAGACGATAAGCGAGATCCAATCTCTCGAGAGACATTTAAAGAGCAACGCATTGTAGATGCGAGTTGTGGAAACGCGCACGCTGTCGTTATCGACTCCAAAGGTCGATGCTGGAGTTTTGGACTGAATGGGACTGGTCAACTCGGGTTTCAGATCGATGCTATTTCGCGCGTCAAATTTCCAAGGGCTGTAGTCGGCATTGAAGGTTACTGTCTGAGCGCTTCATGTTCTGATGAGACGACGCTCGTGCTCGTGCGAAAAAACAACAACACGAAAGCCATCGTTCGGTTCGGTTCTGGAGATTGTAAACCGAAACAAATAAGATGTTCTTCTCGCAGTGCGATTGTGAGCATGTCGTGCGGCAATACAATTTCGGCGTTTGTTTGCGAGAACGGTGATCTGTATCGTTTTCACTCCAAAAAGCTCGATGATTGCGAAGCGCAAAGGGTCGACGAGTTTAATTCTGTGCCATTTGTATCGTGCACGATGACGAATTCGAGAGGCTGTGTTCTAGCTAGGAACGGTGATTGTTACGAGTTTGAAGTAAACGAGCGATCTGGAGAGTGCTCAGTCTTCAGTCGCGTCGTGGGTGTAAAACGAGCAACTTCGATTTCGATCAGCGATAAGCACGCGTTGAGCATATCGAATTGGACGGAGCCTAATTCGAATTGGCCGGAATCTAAAATCATCCGAGAAAAAGCCCGAAAAGAAGAAGAAGAAGAAGAAGAAGAAGAAGAAGAAGAAGAAGAAGAGAGTTTACAACACATCGCGTGTAGAGTTCTTTGTAAAGAAGTGTTGGATTTAAGTAATTGCATGGAGTGTCTTCAAAATCTTCCAAATTTAGACATTGAAAGTGGAGAACTATTGCGAGAGTACGCGTACGAGCTCGCAGCTTTGAATTTAGACGCACTTATTGAGGTTTACGATGTGCTGGGTACGAAATACGATGACGAGCACGTCGACGATGCTGTTTTAAGTGGGATTCGAGAACGAAGCATCGGCGGTGGAGAATTAACTTTAGAACTCGATTGGGATATAGAGAAGACGTACGCGCCCGTCGTCGCCGACGAAGAAGGAGAGAAGAAGAAAAAGGAGAAGAAAAAGGAGAGAGTGGAAGTGATGAGTGGGAAAACGAATGAAGTTCCGGCGCGAGCACCGCAAATGAAAAGAAATGCCTCGCCAGAAACAGAATCACTACCATCGAAGTCAAAACCGATTAAAATATCTCTCACTTCCACAACGAAATGCACTCAAAAGCAAATCCAACGCAATTCGATGCGGACGACGCCGCCAAAAAGCGTTGATTATACACGCTTGAGTGAAAGACGAAAATCGGGAGGCATATTGAAACAATTTAAGCCGATCATATTCAGGCAGTACGAAGAAAGCGACGAAGATGGGAACGATGCATACGACGAGGACCTCGAAACGGAAGCACGATTGAAGGAGAAGTTGAAATGGAAAGCGGATGGGGAGGAGCAAGAAAGGTCTTCGATATCGCGTGGTTTCACCGCTACGAGTTTGAAGGAGATTCAAGAGTCGCAAAGTAGAAATCCTTTACCATCGTTTAGATCCATGGTAGGTTCCCAAGCGAAGAAAGAATTTTCTATGGAAATGTTCGAGACGCGAGGTGTTCACAGAGAGGATGCGACGGGTTCATCTGCTACGAGCGTAACGGTGTCGCTTTCCGCTCTGGCGAGACGAACGAAATCGAAAAAGCATGTCGTAGATTCCTCTCCGGCGCCATGGCTTGGCTCTAGCGCCTCGTTCGATAAGAATAAAGGGTTCATCGGAGGTTCTGCGTCTTCTCAACAAAGTCCTCTTCGGGATTTGATGCGTCAGGAGGAGGAGAAGCAGCAAGAGCGCAACGCTTCGTCTACGCGTCCTATTTACGGATTCTCACCGAATGCGTTTTCTTCGACTTCCCCTGGAAGCTGGTTCCCTTCAAACGATGACGAACATGGAAAGAAACTTACTTTACTCGAAATCCAAGCGTTGGAGGAGAAGGAAAAAGAAGAGCGAGAACTCGTCGCCTTGGTCGCCGCGTTCGAGAAAGCTGAGATGGACGGGAACGCTCACCACAAGAGCAACAGTGGAACGAAGAAGAGGAGGAAAACGAAAACAAAGAGAGAAAAAGTAGTCTATTAGACGATTAGATCGTAGTAAAAACGTCGCGTTTAATAATAGCGCTTGAAATGAATAGCGTCTGTTCGCGAATATAGTATAATAATACATGCAACGCAAATAACACCACCCCGAACAACGAATACACAAACGAACAAACAAGAGACTTTTGAAAAACAAGAGACGAAAAAAAAAACCTTCCTCTTCTTCAATAAAAAGTGGATAAAAAAAGACGGCGGACAGACCCACACGATATCTATCGCCTCGTCCATCGCACACACAACGAACGAGCTCGTCACACACGCATCACAGATAGATGTCTCTCTCCACGCATTCCTTAAAGTCTGCGTTGCTCGTCTCTTCCTTCAACAACACCAAGAATACGAACAACAAACGACTTCTCGTCGCGAAGAAGAAGAAAAGCATCCCCAACGCAACCGCAACATCATCATCATCATCATCACCTTCTTCGTCGTCTTTTAACATCAACAACATCAACAAGAACATCAACGCGAACAACAGAAGAAGTAGTAACAATAATCGCTTAAATAAAAAGTTCGTTCCAATGGCTGGAAAAGTTGGTCCGTCTGGTGAGGTGAAAAAAGTCGTCCTCGCGTACTCTGGTGGGTTAGACACCTCCATCATTCTCAAGTGGTTGCAAGACACGTACGGGTGCGAAGTCGTGACGTTCACCGCGGATTTAGGCCAAGGCGAAGAACTCGGTCCGGCGAAAGTGAAGGCGTTGAAAATGGGCGTCAAGGAAGAAAATATCTTCATCGTTGACGTTCGCGAGGAGTTCGTGAAAGAGTACGTCTTTCCGATGTTTCGAGCGAATGCGATTTACGAAGGGACGTACTTATTGGGCACGTCCATCGCGAGACCGTTGATTTCGAAGAAACAAATCGAGATTGCGAATCAAGTCGGCGCGGACGCCGTGTGCCATGGAGCCACGGGGAAAGGGAACGATCAAGTCAGGTTTGAAATCGGCTATTACGCGTTAAAACCAGACGTGAAAGTGATCGCGCCTTGGAGAGAGTGGGATTTAGATTCCAGAACGAAGTTGTTGGCGTACGCGGACAAAAACGGGATTCCGGTCGCCGCGTCGAAGAGGCAAGAGCAACCGTACTCGACCGATGCTAACTTGTTACACATTTCTTACGAAGGGAACGCGTTGGAAGATCCGTGGGAGGAGTATTTGGAAGATATGTTTACGAGATCGGTAAGCCCAGAAAACGCGCCGAACGAACCGACGTACATCGAGTTGGAGTTCGAGAAAGGGGACCCTGTGGCGTTGAACGGGGAGAGGTTATCGCCAGCTGAAATGTTGACGGCGTTGAATAAGCTCGGAGGAGATAACGGCATTGGTAGATTAGACATTGTCGAGAGCAGATACGTTGGGATGAAGTCGAGAGGTGTGTACGAAACGCCCGGCGGCACCGTTTTGTTAGCCATGAGAAGAGATTTGGAATCCATTTGCTTGGACCGAGGGGAAATGCATTACAAGGACGAGATTATGCCAAAATACGCGGAGTTGCTTTACAACGGCATGTGGTTTTCGCCGGAAAGAGAAATGATGCAAAAAAGCATCGATCAAGCCGCGCAACACGTCAACGGTACGGTCAGAGCAAAGCTGTACAAAGGCAACGTCATGTGCGTCGGACGAAAATCGCCCACCTCTTTGTACGACGTCAACTTATCCACGTTCGAAGAGGACGGCGGCGCGTACGACCAGAAAGATGCCGCCGGCTTTATCAAGTTGAACGCGCTGCGATTGAGAACGTTGAAGAGAAGACGCACGGACGCCGGCAAGTAAGTTTGAGGCGAAAAGAAGAAGAGGCTGGTTGTTGTTTTTTTACAACCAGTACCTACCACACTATGATATTGTTTTATACCAAGTATAATACAAAACTACTACGTATATACAATGTTCATGTTCACAGGTACACACCGGTACATATCCACTAAACGACTTTTAGTTTATATCCTTTACTCTTGGCGAACTTCATGCAATCTTTTTCCGTAACTTCAATCGCCCAGTGTAACATTGTTTGTCGAACGACGGGTGAAATCGAGGCGTCGTCGAAACGTCTGTTTGACGAAACAATCTTGTTCAAGAGATTATTCTTCCATCGACCTTTTTCGCCGCCAACTCCGGTCCAGCGCGATATTTGTCTCGCATCGTCCGCCGTTCTTCTCCCGAGATAAAACCTGCAATACCATTGGAACCACCCTCTCGGATCTTGTTCGTTAATCCATCCGTGTTCTTCCCAATAGTGCTGATCTTGACCCGCTTTCACTTGATACAGGTTTCGGTAACTTTTATACACTCGATTCTCGTATAAACCTTTGGACATGTTCTCGAACCATTCCTCGGGAAACTCTTTCGACGTGACTAGAATTGGACGTTTGAGGAAACCTTTTTTACCTCCTCGCGGGTTAAAGTAGCACCCACCAAACGTCCCGGCTTGAATCATTTCTTTCGGCGTCAAATTCGGTTGAAAGTGCGCTTGCGAACTCGGAACGTTTTTGAACGTCAGCTTCCCAGTCGCCTCGTCGCGCTTCAAGACGGAACTTTCCGGATACACTTCCTTCGTTCTCCTCGCCGGTTTGTAAAACACTGCCGATTTTTGCGCCTCTTCTCGCGTCTTTGGCGGGTCGTACGTCCCAAACGACGACGACGCTCTTTTCGCAGTGCCACCACCAGAAGGGACTAAAGTGGGCGTCGATATCGAAACGTCGACTTTCTCTTCGGCGTAGTTGACCACTTTTTTATCTCTCGCGCTCGTTCTCTTCGTCGCTCCGAACAGCAAAGGTTTGGATTTTGGAAGCAACGCATTACTCTTCTTCATCTTCTTTATTCTTCTCTCCTCCTCTGTATCCTTTTCAGACGAAGACGATGGAAAAGCTTTACGCTTCGCGTCTCCGAGAACTTTTTCCATTCTTCTTTTGTTCGCTTCGATGCGCTCGTCGCGTTCGCGCTCGTACTCCGTCCGATTGGCGCTTTTTGCTAACATTTGATTCTTCTATTATTATTCTTATATTATTAAATAGAAGAGAGAAGAGTACTCTTCTTCTTGACTTCTTCTTCTTGACTTCTTCTTCTTCGGAGAGAAGAAGAGTTTCAATGATGTTTATGCTGACGTCAACAAACAACAACAACTTACGTAAGTTTCTTTCTTTTTTGTGGTGTAAATGTTGTCTTCAAAAAAAATATTTATAAAATGGATAGAGGAAAGGTAAGTCTGATATCTACGCCTTCAACATCTTCTTCTTTCACGACGACGACGACGACAAGAAGACATTTTAGAAGACATTTTAGAAGACGTGATGAAGGGTTTAAATGCATTTACGCGTCGTCGCTCTCACCGAAAATAGTCGTCGTCGCTGAAGGGGAGCAAACGACGACGACATCAAAAACGACGACATCAAAATACGAAGTCACGGAGAAAGTGAAAATTGGTTCCAAACGTCAAGTCCAGTTGGATGTGAGAAGCGGAAGGTTGTACGCGCAAGCGCTGGAAAAGACAGCCACGTTAAAAGTAAACGGAAACGTATGTTTTCCAGGGGTAGCGTACGTCATCAAACCAGAAGGCGCACTATGCGAGATTGGCTCTCAAGGCGAAGACGAGGTTGGAATCTTCAACGTGTCGTTGGAAAACGCGAATACAAACGCAACGGCGAGCGCGGACGCGATGTCGGAAATGTTGGCGAAGAGCTTCGAGATGACGGCGAGTAAAGAGGTTCAAAACGCGTTGAAGGTGGAGAAAGTCATCGCGGCAAAGAAATTAGCCATTCACACGAAAGATATGGATTTACCTCCTCCATCTTCTTCGTCGCGGTGAGATAGGCGTAATAATTTTTCGTAAAGCAGATTGTTGTGTTGTACAATAGTAAAATAGTTTGTAGTAAGAAACTGGTTGTTTAATAATATCGTTTGTATTTCCTTCGTTTACAATTTTGTTTTTTATGTTGGCCGTTCTTGTTGGCCTGATGCTAGTGCGAAAATGTTGTGAATGATTACTTATTAATAAGATGTGATGGCGGTGGTAAAAGCGAGATCTCTTTTTTACGACCATTGCGATCTGCCAGCCTTCTTCGCTTCTTCCCTTTGCTTTCTCGCAATCTCTCTCGCCTCCGCAGTCGTCATTCTCTTCGTCGTTCTCTTTTGCGGCATCTTCACACCGTTCGCTCTTTGAAACGCCAACACTTTATTCATCAACGTCATGCGGTCAGAACCCGTGTATCGGTCAACCTCCTTGCCATCCGCGAAAAAGACGAAAGACGGGACTTCCGACACCTTCAAAGTCTTGGCCAACGCCTTGGACTCTTTGTTCTTGTCCGCGATCAATCTCGCCCATCTCGTCGCACCCGCAGTGTTTCTGGAAAGAGAAACGACCGCCGGGAAGATCTTCAAGCATCCGGTCGGCGGATCGTTCTCGACCGAAACGTCGACAATCGCGAGTTGCTTGGCGCACTCGATTTCAACCGGAGCGATGAAACCCGGAACTTCTTGCGCCGGCATGCACAACTCCAAGAAGTCCTTCAAGTCCGCCTCGGTTGAGATGTCGGTCAAAAAGTCTTGAACTCTCAATCCGCCGGCACCTTCATCGCCGTAGTACAAAACACCTTCCGCGATGGATTCGTGCGAGCCGGCGCCGAAACCGGAGTGTTGCCACAACAAGTCGCCGTGCTTGTAATATTGAAACGTAGGAAAGTCCTTGACGCCGAGCTTATCGGCCAAATTCTTAGCGCCGGAAGAGGACAAGATGTCGCATTCCAAGAACGTCACGTCTGGGCATTCTCTCGCAATTCTCGCCATCGACGCCGTGATTTGTCTGCACTCTTTGGCTTGTTCGTCCGTGAATCCCTCGCAGGCTTCGTCGGAGATTATGCCCAACATGACCAAGTTATCGCCGGCTAAGGTCAAAGCCGCGTCTAACTCCTCGGTGCTGCTGATGAAGTTCGTTCTCGCCGCAACTTTCGCGGATTCCATCGCGCGACGTTCGTTCCCAGTCGGCGGTGCCGCGTTGACGACGTGTAAACTTCTTCGAGAAGAAGATGATCGCTTTTGAGAAGAAGAAGAAGAAACGAGGTTCTTTTTCGTCATCGCGATCGAGGATGATTGAAGAGCAGCGGACGCCATCTTTATCTTTATTACTTAGTAAAATGAATCGATATAAAACGAATAGTATGTATCAGAACTTATTCTCTCTCGATTATATAGTTAACGACGAGAAGAAGAGCGTTTTGATGAGTGTTTTGAATGAGGATTTTATTCGAATGAATCGAGAGAGAATTATATCAAGCTTGAGAGCTTTTTTGAGTCAGATCGATGATGACGCGATTGATGAAAAAGAAGATATTTTCTTTCTTTTTTTTTCTTAAAAAAGGACACGTCAATCACGTGAGCCCATACCATTTTACCTTCACCTTCCTATGCTGTACTTAAATAGCTGTCAGAAAACAAGCGAAAACAAGAAGAAAACGAAAAAAATCAAAAACAAAAGAAAAGCACACACCCCGCAAACAGAAGAGTTATTACTCGTAGTAGTAGTATTTCTCATACTACGTACCGTCCTCTTCTGACGACCACGTGACTCGGATCGTCTTTTTTACTCCCTTCTCGTTTCATGTACCGCACGGACGGCAAAGACGAAGCAAAAATGACTCGCACGATGACATCGTCCCTCCTCTCTTCCTCCGAAGACACGCCTTCAAAACGTTCCTCCTCGAAACCGAGAAACGCCTTCTCTCGTAAAGCGAATTCCGTGACATCAAACGAGAGTAAGTGCTCTTTTTCTTTCAACAGTTGGTCAAACTTCGCATTCGTTTCCTCTTGCCGTTTCGCGTTGACGATTAATGCTATGCACGGTTTCGCGACTTCGCTCGGTCGCGGGGAAAACAGCATATCAAACGCGTCTTCGCTCGTTTCCGGTTCTAACCACATGTAATTTCGATTCGAACTTCGTTTGGAAAGGAACACATCGAGCGTATCGATGAGTCCAGGCAACAAGTCTGGATCGTATCCCACGTCCGAGGCGACGATTAAATCTGGATTTATCACATCCGCGGCTGTTTTCAACGTCTCCTCGTCTGAAAACCAATCGAGTTCGCGAATGGAAACGAACGAGTTCACGATTTCGCACTCGTACGTAAAAGCCATCTCTTCCTCGTCCGTCCTATTTTTGGACGCTAACACGTCTTTACGATACACGTCCTCGCCCGTTGGCATTGGCGGGAGCGCATCTAATGCGCTCTCTCTCTTTATCGCGGTGGTTTTATTTTTCGTACTACTCGTAGTACTGGAAATATTTCCTCGCACGTTCCTTTCCAAGTTATCGTTCGACTCTTTACTTTTATCCGTCAAGACTAATCGTAAAGGTTGCGAACGCAACATAGCTACGGCGGCAAGACCAGCGCCACTTCCTAGTTCTAATACTGTTTTATTATACACTAAACCTGGTTCGTTGATGGCTAACTCGGCGAGTTTGAATCCAGCCGTCCATTCGTGCGCGCCCGTGTTGCCGGCGAACAAATTTTTCGACAGCGAGAGCGTTATTTCCGACAGATTTTCGTAACGACTGTTCGCTCCTACGTCGAGCAAGTCATCTCTGAACGTTTCGCCCGTCTCTTGTATCGTTCCGTTCTCGTACACGAACATCTTCTTCGTCATCTCGTTTTTCTCACCTTCTTCCTCTGTTCGTTTGTCCGCTTTTGCTCCCGACAACGAAGCCGAGGCGAGTAAACGCTCGCCGTGCTTTTCGGCAAAGTCGTCTCGTAAACACCCACTTGCCTCGGCTTTCACGAATATCTTCTTCAAGAAAACGTCGATGTAGTCTCTTCTCGTTTTATCTATTGTGTTCCTTTTCTCATCGTCGTCGTCGTCGTGATGAGTCTCACCACCAGTCTCACTCGGACGACTGTGAGAAGTGCACGACAGTCTCTCGTAAAACTTTGTTTTGTTGTCGTTCTCGAGAAGCGAGAGAATGTGCAGCGCGGTCCGTTGCAACTCGTCCAGCGCGTTGATGTTTTTTTGTTTCACATTAAAATTATTTAACTCCTCCTCCTCATCTTCTTGTTGTTGTTGTTGTTGTTTTTTCAAGAGCGCTGAACGAACGATGGCATCCACCGACCGCATTCGCGCGAACATGGCGAGCGTTTCCAACCCGTCTTCGAGCATCATTTTCATCGTCGTCTCAAAACCATCTTCTTCTTCTTTTTTACGATGATGATGATGATGATGATGAGAGTGAGAAAGAGGAGAAGAGGTTGTGGTGTTGTTGTGAGAAGGGTGAACTTTTTTTCAAAAAAAAAATAAAAACAAATCAAACAAACAAAAACAAATACGCGCAATACATATCATCGCTTTACTTCGTGCACGCAGTCACTGCAGCAACAACAACAGCAACAACAACAAGAAGAAGAAGAAGAACGAACATCTCTGATACTAATGTTTAAAAAAAAGCCGGCAAAAGCGGTGCAGTCAAAGAGTGACAACCCGAGGTTGTTCTTCGTCGGTCTCGTGTGCGTGATTTTGTTATACATTTACCGAGCGCTTCTCCTTTCTTCTTCCTCTTCAAAGAGTAAGAAGAAGAAGAAGAAAGAGGAAATGGTGGTGGTAGATAAAACGCGGAAAATTAGCGCAGAGGAAGTGAGGAAACACAACTCGGTGGATGATTTGTGGATTATTATCGATAAGAAAGTGTACGACGTGACGGAATACGCGGAGGAACACCCGGGAGGAGTAGCGGCGATTGCCAAAAACGCAGGAGGCGACGCGAGTAAAGGATTTCGCGGACCGCAACATCCGTCGAGAGTGTTCGATATCGTAGACGATTACATGATTGGCGTTTTAGAAGAAAAGAAATGACGATGAATACTAATATGCTTTAATATGATATAAATAACACGCACTACTTTGAGGAAAGCAGCAATCGTTCTTCGAGCGCTTCGATGCGCTTTTGAAGCTTTCGAATAACGTCGTCCTTCTCTTTCGCGTCTCGCTCGAGCTTTTCCAAGCGCGAGTGGAGCGGCGCAGCATCGCTCGAGGTCTGTTCTTTGACGACGGCATCGTTATTTTCGTCGTATTCCTCGCTCGATGCAGGAGCAGCCGTGGCGCCGCCGCTGCCGCTGCCGCTGCTGCCGCTGGTGACTTCAACCTCCTTCGACGAAGATTTCCTCTTGAATTCCCAACTTTTCCTTGCCGTGGACATCCACTCTTTAAATGAAGTTCCGAAACTACCAGTCGTCGTCGTCGTCGTCGTCGTCGTCGTCGGTGCAGACTCCGCTTCGTCGCCGCCGCCGTCTTTCTCTTCGCCTTCTTTTTGTTTTGCTACTGGTGCTGACGAAGATTGGACCGAGTCGCACGTCATCGGCGTTTCCACCAACGGGTGGTTCGCTGGTCGTCCATCTTCGTCCGTCTCGTCAAAGCGTAAAACTTTCGAAATTTTTTCGTCCAGTGACGCGCCCTCCTCGTCGATATTATCATCCGCGAGCTCGGGCGTCGTCGTCAGTGATACTCCCTCTTCCTTCTCTCTATTTTTTGTGCTTTGCTGTTGTATATATTTTTTTCTCTCTCTCCACGGCGTGCACCATTTCTCAAACATCTCTCCTAATTTCTTCGAATCGGCATCTTCTCCGTCCTTGCCGCTGTCTTTGTTATTGTTGCCAGTGGTGTTGGTGAACGCGAAGCTCATGGACATTGTCATAAATTGGTGGTAATCTGCGCCAAAAATCTCCTTGGCGACGGATTTCTTATGCTTTCTCGCGAGCTGTTCAACCTTGTGCATCGTCACGTCTGCGTTACCGAGCGTCGCCGTCATCATCAGCGCCGAAGCGTCGAATGCTTCCGTCACGGCACTTTGTAACGCCGTCGCTAGCGCGCTCACGTCTGATGCAGGTTCTTTCACCGCTTTCAAAATAGACGGCGATTCTAACAGAGCTAAAGTTACTTGAAACAAGACCGTTCGATCACGTTTGAATAACAAAACGTCCCAAACTCGTAACGCGGTCTCCCACGGCAAGCAGTTCACAAACAAGCATAAAAACCAATTCAAAGTAATTGCCGATAACGGAATGTTGAACTTATCGAGCTTTTCTAAAAGCGTCGGCAACTTTTGACTGACGAATACTCTCAAGATCTTCTGATCCACCGAAGGCGCGAGCATTTGCTTCGTGACGAAATATCCTGGCAAGATGTCCTCGACGATTGTCCCGAGCACATAGAACGCGGACTCTTCCGGCATGAGCAGCAACAAAAGTCCAGCTAAGAAATTAAGACCTTGACAGTATCCAACTTTCGGATTGTATCTTGCGTAGGCTAATAATACGCGTCGAAGAGCATCTCTCCCGACGCCTTCCAGTAACGGATGCGCCGGAAAGGTTCGTGGGAGATCCTTCTCGACCTGCACTTTTGCATCCGCAAAGCTCTGCACGTGGTTGTAAATGTCAAAAAGCTTCGATTCGCATTTATCGTCGTCGTCGCTCGTGGGAAGAGTCGCTTTGTTGTTGTTGATGTTAGTGTCATCATTCGCATCTTTCGGAGGCGATCCGTTTCGTTCGCTCAAAATCAGATTATAACTATTATCGTCTGCATTATTCTCGTCCACTGTTTCTTCGATTCTTCGAACTAAATCATCGTATAAACCTTTCTTGCGTTTACTCGGTACGTTTGCAAAAATTTCCCAAAGTTTCGCGCGTTGACTCATCGGTAAACCATTGTTCACGAGCATCTCGAGCTCTTTCCTTCGTTTTCCATCGAATTCGCTGCTACTGGATACTTCGTCGCTAGTAGTGTCCGTATTCTTTTTCTTCTTCTTCTTCTCCTCCTTCTTGTCGTCGGCATCGTCATCGGCGCTATCGTCGTCGCGTATCAGAGCCATGACCGCTCTTACGGCGTCAAAGGAGTCGTTTTCTTCTTCGTCTTCGTCGTTGTCGTCTTTTTCTTCTTCGTTGTCCTCGTTGTATTTCATCTTTCTTTTAGCGTGCGTCGGTGGCGTCATACCATCTTCTCCCCTTCGTAAAAATTCGTACCACGCGACTTGACGTTCCTCTTCCTCTTTTCTCAGCACTTCCTTCCAATCTTTGGGCTGTTTGTTCTCCTTTGAAATCGCAAACCCGTACGCGTCTCTGCTCTGATTTTCTTCTGTATTCGTCGTCGTCGTCGTCGCCATCATCATCGTTATCTTCTCGTCCTTTATTATTATTCACGTTATTATAGTCCTCGTCGTGGTCCTGCACTCGGTGGTACTCTTCTTCGTAAGAAAGAATCAAACAAACAGTCACCCTCTCAACGACTTTTGAAAAGAAAAAATTCGTTTGTTGTTTCTGTCGTGCTTTTGACTTTTAGACGAAGGAAGGATAAAGCGCGCGATGATATTAAAATCTTCTTCTTCTTCTCTCTTCTTCTTCTCATCGAGATGATGATCGCTGCTGTTTTATCTCTTCTTCTTCTTCTTCTTCTATCTCTTTCTCTCTCTGTTTGTGAAAATAATAACACAGAGTGCGTGTCTTTCGTGTTTTGTTGTGTTGTCTCACTTCATTCACTGTGTGGGAATCTTCAAAAGTCCGTTTCTCTTCTTCTCTTTTTGGGTCTCTCTTAAAATCAAAGGAAAGAAGACTCCAGTGCTTTTTTTTTCGTTTTTTTTTTCTTTCTTTTCTTTTGCGTCTCTCTGGGGCCACAAGAAGAAGAAGAGAGAGTTATCCGAGATTACTCCACTTAAAATATATTACTTCAAAGCGCTCTCCATACGCGCACTTCCATAATACATAAATAAATAAATACAGTCAGATGGTGGTTGCGGCAACATCATCACCGTTTGGTTGCGCGACGACGAGTTCTGCCGCCGCCGCCGCGCGCGCGAGCAATCTGCCTTCCTCTTCCTCCTCTTCCCATTCCCGAAGATTAGTCGTCGTCCAAAACCAAGTCACCTTTCTCAGAGGTGGTGCACCTCTAAAAGGTGGTGGTTCCTCCTCCGCAGCACCGTTCTCTTCCGCAGGGCGCAATAAAAACAACGGAAGAAGAAACTTCTCCTCGTCTTCTGTCGTCGTCGTTCGCGCGTCCGCTTCCTCCGACGAAAGCGACGACAAAGAGGATAAATCTTCTGCAGGAGCGTCATCATCGGCAAAGATGACGTCGGATGTGCCAGCGAAGCTGAGAAGAAAGGAAAAAAGAAATAAAAAGAAAGAAATCAAAGACATGTCCGCGGATGACATCAATCCAATCGCGATTGGTCGTAAATCCAGAGAGATGTTCGATGGTTTCTTCGAGCAAATCACCTCGTTGACTCGATTGCAGAAATCTACCGGGAACATCCCAGGCAACGCCGGGTACGACACGAGCATCTACGACATGGACTTGTTATCGGGCGATACCACGGATATGATCGATGCGAATCCGCAGGCGAAGTTCACGACGGTGTTAGTCACCGGTGCGACTGGGAGAGTTGGAAAAGTCATCGTGAGAAAGCTCTTGCTGAGAGGGTACGGCGTTCGCGCGTTGATTCGACGCGAGTCGGACAAGGAGTTTTTACCGCCCAACGTCGAGGTGTTTGTCGGCGACGTGTCAGATTTGGACACCATGAGAGAGGCGGTGAAAGGTTGCGCGAAGATAATGTATTGCGCGAGAGCTTCGTCAACGTTGACGTCGGATTTGTATAACGTCGAGGTTCTTGGCGTTCAAAACGCGTGCGCGGCGATGCAGGATTACTTCCACACGTTGGCGGCGAGACGAGCGGGTCAATCCGTCAAGTCGAAGAAGATGTTGACGGATTTCAAATGGGCACAAAACTTCGAAGGTGAGAGACAATGGTCGACTGAGTTCAGCCAAAGCGCAAGCGATGCAGCTGGGGGTGGCTGGAGAACTGCCAGCAGCGGCGAATCGTCCACGTCTGCGGCCAAATCGGAAGCGACTCGAAGAACTGTACAAAAAGTGAAATTTGAACCGTCCGAGGAGAACTGGAAGTTTGCCAGTTGGTCCGGGTTCGTGACGCCGAGAACCGGCGTTGCGACGCTCATCTCGCCGGATGTGAAAATTCTTCACGCAGAGAGTTCGAATAAGGCGATCGATTTGTCCTCCTGCGAGGGTTTAACCATTCGATACAAGTGCGACGCGAAGAAGTATTCGCTTTGCGTCATCGATACGGATGGGAACTTGTTCCGCGCTTCCATGCGCACAAAGTTGGGATGGAAAACGCAATCCATTCCGTGGTCTCGATTCGTTTCAGAAGATGTCGACGACACGACGATGAACTCGTCCGCGGACGTCCCGCAACTCGACGTTTCAAAGATTGCGAAAATCGGCGTTCAGTTCCGAGCGAAAGTGAACGCGAAAACGAACCAGACGTTGGAAGATGATTTGGCCGGCGCGACCAACCAGTTTTCCTTAGTTTTGGAATATCTCAAAGCGAACCCGAGAGGTGAAGAGGCGGATATCGTTCTACTGTCGTGCTTTGGCGCAGGCATGGAACCAGGGGAAGAGAAGCAACGCGTTGTGAAGCACAAGAAAGACGGTGAATGCGCGTTGAGAAGATCGGGATTGCAATACGCCATCGTGAGACCCGCGGTGTTGAGCGAAGAACCGAGTGGAGGTAAGGCGTTGGTCTTTGACCAAGGCGAACGATTGACGCAAACTATTTCGTGCGCGGATGTTGCGGACGTTTGCGTGAAGTCGCTTCACGATTCTGAGGCGAGAAACCGAACGTTTGACGTCGCGTACGATAAAGGCTCCGAGGGCGACTACGAGCTCGTCACGCAAGTTGCGTCAAAGAACTCGGGCAACTACTTGACGCCCGCGTTACAGCCACTCGAAAGAAACACGTAATAAAGATAACAACTAATAAGAAGAAGAATACGAGAAGAGAACAAGAGAAGAAGAAGAAGAAGAACAGAGAGAGAATAGAAAAAGAAGAGTTTTAATCAGCAAAATACACACAAATCGCGATACTATTTTTACCGACGGCTCGTTTTGGTACTGGTATATATTTAAAAAAATCTTATCATTTCTTCGCCTCTTTCACTTTCACCGTTTGTCTAACAATACCTAGTAACTCTTCCTGTTTGATGGCGTACATTTGCTCCAATCGTTCAGCCGCCGCGGCGGCCAAATTCTCCACCGCTTCTATACTATTCTTACCGTTACTATTGCTACTATCGTTACTACTACCGGCGTGATTCTTCACCAACGTATTTCGGGTCAATATGCACCCATACAACGCCCTCACATCTGCACCAGTGGACATATCAATAGCTGCCGCGTAATACATGCTCGCTCGACGTAAGTTATCAAACCCACCTAAAGCGTATAACTGCTCCGCGACGCGCCTGTGATGGTGATAATTACTCGGCGCCGAGCATATGCATTCCTCGAAACAAAAGATAGCCTGTTCGTGCATGAACAGCTTCGCGTAAATCTTTCCAGCGTGTTCCCACGCTTCAACGTCGTCCATGAACACGTCCAAATACTTGTTCAACGCTTCTAAACACTTCTTCGTATCGTTTTGAGATTCAAAAACTGCTATTCTTCTCTTCATCACTCTTTGCTCCGTCGGTTGATCTTCCAATATCGCATCGTAGTGTTCCATCGCTTTGTCGAATTCTCCGGACGCTTCTAACAACATACCCTCTAAGCGTTTTAATCGTTGCGAATTCTTCTGCCCCAACGTCTCTTCGACAATCGCTTTTAACTCGTTGAATAGCTCCAACGCTCGTTTCAAGTTCGTACTCGAAGTATCCAACGAAGCAATAAACGTTTGCTCCAACAAAATCAAGTGTTTGTTCACCGTCGAAGGACTGGAACCGAAGAGAATTTTCGTCAGAAACGATCGTTTGCGTAGCTTTTCGTTCGTGTGTTCCAACACAATCTCTCCAGCTCTGAACGTAGACGCGCTCCGTCTCAATTTATGTTCTTCGATCATTTGTAAAAACAAGGCGCAGTTTTTCACATCTTTTTTCGCGAAGCCAGTGCTCGTTAAATACTCCTCGAGATCATTCACTTGAGGAATGGTCGATCGGATCGTGTCCATCTTTCTTCTTCTCTATTCTCTCTTCTAAAAACGCTCTCGCTCCTCGCTCTTAATTGCGCCGTCGTCGTCGTCGTCCTCGTTTAAAATGAATAAGGAATGAAGAAACGCTGCTTTGCTTGAAAAAAAGTTGAAAACCAAAAGAAGAAGAAGGGGGTCTTGTCTTGTGTGTAATAATATTTTAGTAATGAGATTTTTAATTTCAATCAAGAAATCCAACAAGTTCAATCAATAATCCAACCATTTTTACTGGACTCTTCGTTAAAACTGTTTATCCACGCCAAACATGGTCGATACCGAAGCAGCTTGCGCTCTTTCTTGAGGATCTCGCAAGTAACTCGAATACGCCATCGTCCCGAACATCATCGTGTACAAAATGTACGTGATTTGGCTCGTCGCCGGTGGGTGTCCGTGCATCGCTGGAGACCAAACTTTGATAAAGTAGTGAAATCCAATGCAGACGGATAAGAAGAAGTTGCCAATCGCCACCGTTTTCATCGTTTCCGCTTTTGTTCCGGACAAAATGGCGATGTGAAACAATTGCAAGAACAAATATACCGCGTACGACACGCACTTCAAAAACTGTAAGATGATGTAATCGGCTTCGTTGGACGCTTGTAAACTCGCCATCGGCTCGTTTCCAGTGAGCGCGTTGATGAACCACAAGATGAAGCAATACGTCGCGTTGTAAGCGTTCACAACTAACAACACTTTCTGCAAACTCAACATTGCCGTCAATCTATTCAAAATGAAAATCACCACGCACACCGGCAACAACGGTAACGAATACGTAATCACGGCGGCAACAAACGGCGAGTACTCCTTCGGGACGTAATCGCGAATGTTTTCATGAATGTATTTATGAGACCAGTCGTGGGCGGCGGACAGTCTAGGCGCCGCGTGCGTGGAAATCTTCTTGTACCCGGCATCCCACGCCTTTTCGAACGTTTCTCCAACGTCCCACAACATGGCGGCTCCGGCCCCAGTCCATCGACTCCCCGTGCGTCTCCCGAACGAGTCGTTTTCACCGTACGCGGGAAGTTCGCCGAATGACCCCGGGTCGTTCAAATTTTCCTCCTCTACGGTTGATTTCGTGTCTATTTCTCCCTCCTCTTCCTCCTCGTTGTTGTTGTTGCTAATTTCTCCTCCATCGTCATCTCCATCGTCCTCTTCTTGCGCTGCTACTTGTGTGAATCCTCCATTCACGTTCGTCGTCGATTGAATCAAGACGAACGATAAGCACACGGCGAGAAGAACGACAAGAAATCTTCTCGACGAAGACCTTGTTTTCTGTCGCATCATCATCGTCATCATGTATCTCCTCAAGTTCTCTTTTCTGATGATCCTCCTCTCCTTTTTGTGTGTGTCTTGGCTCACACAAATAATCACTTTCTGATGATTTTGATGAGTTTATACGTTTTGTGTGTAATGAATTCTCAAATTCTTACTGCGACGATAAAGAAGGAAACGCGCGAGTATCGAGTCTCTTGTTTGTTTGTGTGTGTGTGTGTGTTTTAAAACTTTCTTCTGTTGTTCTTCGACAGTGATGAGTAAGTGATGAGTAAGTGATGAGTAAGGAGAATTAATCTTCTGCAAAAAAAGAATTTTTCGAAAGGGCGAAAATTTTCTCTTTTGCGAAAAAGAAAAAAAACGGGAAAATGGAAAGAAGAAAGAGTCGCCAACCACACTAAAAATGCTCGCGTCTACGTTACGACTGGCGGCGAGAAGAGCGACGACGACGAGTAAAGCGTCTTTGCCACTGTCGTCTTTATCGTCGTCGTCTGCGCGAGAGAGCAATTACTCGACTTTGTGCGTGTTTCTATTCTTCTTATTTTTTTATATATTTGTCGTATAGTATTATTATCGTTTAGTCACCCCGGACGGGGTCTCTTTCTCTTTCCAGTCGTCTCGCGATTAGATTTTATGATGCGAGCAACAACAACAACAACAAAACAAAAAACTAACACGCGACGTTTTCTTCTTCTTCTTCCATCGTATCACTCACTCGCGTGATGATAAAAAACAACAGAACCTCTATTTTGGACGGTTCCGTGTGGCAGTTAAATTCGAGGAAAGGTAGACTAGTCGGGACCGATCAGCACGGGAACGAATATTACGAGAATACGAAATATCAACAAGGACGATCGAGGTGGGTGAAATACAAAGATTTGGACGATTATAATCCAGCGAACGTGCCGAGAGAGTGGCATCAGTGGTTACATTACATCTCCGATGAACCTGATTTGACGCAGGAAATCAAGTACGAGATACCGGCTATTCACGTGAAACTTTCGAAACAGTTCGGCGCGGTGGCATCCAACGAACCTCGATACTACCCGAAAGGTCACTTCTTCAACAAAAAAGGGATCAAGGATTGGAAGAAATATGGTGCCTGGAGTCCTCCGTAACAGAGGATGAGTTGTTAATAAAACTCGTGTACTAATATATATAAATTCGTTTCTTTCTTCTTTGTTTCTTCTTCTCTGGTTTCGCACGCGCGCGCGATTCTATTTTCATACTAAATTTATGTTTTTACAAGGTTCTATATATTTGAACTAAGCGCCCATATTCTTCTTCACGAATACGATTGAATGTCGCAACGCGCTTCTGTTCAAGTTTGCAACGTTCTCTTCTCCTTTTTCTATAATTGTAGCCACGGATGGCGGATGCGCTTTAGAAGCGTCGTCGCTGCTCGAGTGGCGTATTCCGTGACGTAAAAAATAGGCTCCGTTCGTATCGTTGAATTCATCTCTATATATCAAAAGAGATCGCGGTTGTAGAAGTATTTGCGCGACTGGTTCTTGCTCTTTTTGCTCGTCTGCTGATTCCTTTGGCCAAAAATCCATCAAAGCTCTTCCCGTCGTCGTAACTATAACTACGTGTGGGTTGTACACGATGCCGTCAAAGTGTGGATCGATACCGGCGGGCGCGTTGTATTCATTTATTAAGACGTGATTCGCCTCATTTTGACCATCCATGGCCGTCGTTTCTCGCAGGGCTTTCTTTAACGCGTTGATCCATAAAGGCGTATTCTCGTTGTTCGGTGCTGCCGGTACGTTCAATATTTTCCTTTTCCCTTTGCTCTCCACCCATTTCGCTTCTTTTTGTGTCCGTATCGCTCGATTTATCCTTCTCTCTTCCTCTTCGTGTATAAACTCTGGCACGTAAAACAAACCAGGAATGAATTCATCCGGTTTATCTCTCCTATGCACTCGATATGTATCCCAATCTTCGATCGGTTTCCGGGTAAAAAACTGCGCAAAGAACACTTCGTCGCTCATCAATTCGTCCGCTTTTTTTCTCATCTTTTCTTCATCGTTGTCGTTTTCGTTTGTTCTTGTTGTTTTTGATGAAGGTGGTGTTTTCATCTTCTTCTTCTTTTCAATCTCTTGGGCGAGAAGTTTCGAAAAGTTTATCGACATTTTTTGGGCTGATTCTCTATCTCTCTTCGCTTTTTGCTCGCACTCAGAACGATACAAGCGCGCGAACAAGAGTAGGAGTCCGTAGGAGTGGTTGGTGTTCAGTCCGGTGTTCAACTTCACAAAAATATATTTAACGACTTCCCTCAAAAGCACAAACGACGACTAAAAATAAAAATCAAAAAATATTTATGCTGGACGCCGCCGCGTCCGTCGCGCGCGCGAAGAGAATTCGCGCGCGAAGAGAACGCGCGAGAAAGAAGAACGCAAAAGTGGTTACGTCGTCCAAGAAATCGGAAGCGGGTTCTTTGTCGTGCGAGAAGAAGAATTCAAAGAAGGTAGAAGAAGAAGGTAAACGGTGTCGCTTTTTCTCTCTCTCTCTCTCTCTCTCTGTTTCCTTTTTAAGTAGATATTTTTAGGTATCTTTAGATCTGACCTTGTCTTTGTTCCTTTCTCTTCTCAAAAAGACGGCGACGACAAAGAAGACAACGAAGGAGCACACGACGACGAGAGCAGCGAAGCGCTCTTTGAGACCGTGGAATGCGTTCTCAATCTCGCGCGGCGAAAGATGGACGCGTTGTTGGAAAAGAGCACAGAGAAGGTGAAAAAAGAAGAAGAAGAAAGACGAGAGGTTTTGACCGAGAGCATAAAAAATGAAGCAGAGCGAGCAGAAACGCACGCGAGGCTGCGACACGAAGTGCGCATAGATATCGCAGAAGACGCAAAGGTGAGTTGGTATTTTGAAATGCTCGACGATGTGGGGAAAGAAATGGGAAGATGTAGTGACGGTAGTGAGACGAGTAAATTTTCGAAGACGTTCCCGGAAAGTAATAGTACGGCCCCTTCAAACGACGAGGACGACGAAAGCGAAAGCGAAAGCGAAAGCGAGAGCGAAAGTGAATGTGAATGTGAATGTGATAAAGGAAAAGTGAAGAACGATGATAGCGAAGAAAATGATGTTGCTAAGGATAGAGAAGAAGAACCAAAAATTGCCGACGAGAAAGAATGGATATCCTCTGCAGCCGCTCGAAAGAACCGTCCAAAGAAGAAAGAGGAGAAAAAGAGCGCGCGAGCGATGAAAAAGGCGCAAATGAAAGAAAGCGTCGCAAACAAACTCGAAATAAACAAACGGCTATCGCACATTCTACGCTTAGCAGATGCAAATTATGTCGAGGTCGTGTCACATCACAAAAACGCGATTGAAGAAATTCGACGAAAAACAGAGCAACAAGTGCACGAGTTAGAGAAAGAAGCTACCGAAACTAAACAGGCGTTTGAACAGTTTTTGAGGGACGAGTGTTTAAACAAAATGTTGAAGCGAAACACCGCGACACTCGCGAGGATATACGGTGAAATCGCACAAACAGAAGCAATTAAAATTGAAGAAGCGATCGCGCTACTCGCTACTCGCGAAGAGGAAATTGACGATGCGCGAGAACGCGAACGCGCTTCCGTCGAAAACGAACGCGAAAAATTGGAGAGTGATCTGGAAGAAAACGAAACCATACTTCGTCGATTACACGTTGAAAACTCAATACACGAAGACAGATTGCAACGCGTCGTTAAGGAGTTCTCGGCACGCGAAAAGGCGAGACGCGACCGCGCGTCAATTTTAGATCGACAAACGAAGGATGAGTATCGCGCGCTCAGTGAAGCCAAACGACAGTACGAGCGAAAGTTTTCAGAGCGCGAACACGCGGCTGCACGACTCGCGTGGAGAAATAAAGATGCGGCTGCAAAACTGCTTCAGCAGCAACAATACGAGCGCGAATACAAAGTACACGCGTGTTAGGTTGTGGAGGATGTAGTCTTCCATCATTCCGTGCTCGAGAGTAAAACTCGTCTGTTTCTTCCCGTCTTTTGAGATTCTTTTTGAGTATTTTCCACAACTTTTTCCAAATCCTCTTCTTCATATATATCATAACGAGTGTCTATATTCCAACTTCTACTGAAGAGGAATACTATGCGTGGAATTGCCAGTGTAAGGACGAGCGCGTCTTTTGCGTTTGTTCTGATCACGGTCGCAGTATCAGCGCATACCTTTTCCGGCTTTTCCGCGCGAGGGCGTGAACTTCTTCTTCCTAGCTTTCTCGCTGGCGATGAGGAGGTTTGTTCGGTGGGAAGAACGTCGTTGAGTAAAAGCCTGGATAGTGGAGAATACGCTGAAGCAGAAACACCCGGCGTAGAAGCAATTCAACGTGCAGCACCAGATATCGAAACAAGCGGTGCAGTTTTATCCGAGGAAGAAGCGCGCTTCGTAAAGTCGTCAGCCAAGAAATACATCGTTCGGTTTACGTCGTACAAGATGCAAAATGAGCACAAGAAAACGCTCGAACGAATACTAGGAAAGAAGAGTGGATCCTCAGTCACTCTTGCGGATGATGAGATTGACGATACGCTCACGAGTAACGTTAGGCCAGTTGAGCACACGATATTAGATCGTAAGAATAGAGCGGAAGCATTTCCCACAGATTTTGCACTCGTCACTTCCAGGAACGAGGCGGCGCTTATAGCTTCGCTAGCGGAACCGCTCGCGCGTACACTTGGCGTGAAGGATTTCTTTGTCGACGCTCGTTTGACGCGTTTTCCAAAGTCAAAAGAAAGCACAAGCAGTGATAGAAGTAGTGATAGTGATGAAGGAACCCACGGCGATGACGACGACGACGACAACGACGACGGCGTTGAAGAAGATAACATACATAGCAGCACGTTTAGAAGAAAAGGTCGACGTTTGAGAAATCGGCTACATGCTCGAAATGGCAGAGGTCAACCGATTTCAAGCGCTTTCAACGCGGAGTCGTTGTGGAGACAAGGATTCAAGGGGCAGCGCGTCAAGGTGGGTATTTTTGACACGGGCGTGGACTCTGAACACTCGCACTTCAAAGGCCGAGTGAAAGATCGATCAAACTGGACGCACGAAAATACACTCGCCGATGGACTTGGCCACGGCACATTTGTTGCGGGAGTGATTGCTTCGACATTTCCACAATGTTCCGGTTTTGCCCCCGAAGCTGATATTCACACGTTCCGAGTGTTTACAAATGATCAAGTATCGTACACTTCGTGGTTCCTTGACGCGTTCAATTACGCCATCGCAACTGAAATGCACGTGATTAACTTATCCATCGGTGGACCGGATTACTTGGATTTACCGTTTGTCGAGAAAGTAAACGAAATCACCGCAAATGGTATCATCATGGTCTCTGCGATAGGGAACGATGGTCCATTGTATGGCACTCTCAATAATCCTGCGGATATGATGGATGTTATTGGAGTAGGTGGTGTCAACTATGAAAGGCGTATCGCGCCGTTTTCATCTCGAGGTATGTCCACGTGGGATTTGCCGGAAGGCTACGGAAGAGTGAAACCAGATATTGTCGCCTTTGGTCAAGATGTATTCGGTAGTAGAATATCCGGTGGTTGTCGCTCTCTGTCGGGCACGTCGGTTGCATCACCTGTAGTTGCTGGAGCTGTAACTTTATTAGCTTCTGTCGTTCCAGAACGAGAAAGATGGTTGAAATTAAACCCAGCGTCAATGAAGCAAGCTTTAGTTGAAGGCGCAGTCCGACTTCCGGAAATTCCCATGTACGAGCAAGGTGCTGGATTATTAAACTTGGAAAGTTCAGCCAAAATATTAAAAGAATACGTCCCTCGAGCCTCTTTGATTCCAGGTAACATTGATCTCACGGAATGTAAGTACGCTTGGCCGCACTGCAGACAGCCAATCTATCATTCCATGATGCCACTTATTTTTAATGCCACTATCGTGAACGGTATGGGTGTTCGCGGATCTTTAGACGCAGAACCTAAGTTCAGTCCATCGTCTCACGATCTGGGACAACATTTGGACGTTCGGTTCGCATTTTCAGAGACACTTTGGCCGTGGAGCGGCTATTTGGCAGTTTACGTGAGAGTGAAGGAAAGTGGCAAGCAGTCGCAAGGCAAAGCATCGGGGACAATTTCGTTCACAGTTGTATCCCCACCCGCAATGGGACATGACGGTATTTTTGAGACAGAAATACGCTCTTCTACCGTTGTTGTGCCGATTATAGTCAAGATCATTCCGACGCCGGCGAGAGAAAAGCGCATCCTCTGGGACCAGTTTCATAACGTCAGATACCCACCAGGATACGTACCGCGGGATAATTTAGACGTCAAATCGGACGTGTTGGATTGGCACGGTGATCATCCACATACTAATTATCACGCTATGTATGACTCGTTACTTGATAACGGATATTTCTTAGAGGTTTTGACTGGTCCTTTTACATGTTTTGATGCCACCCTTTACGCGTCGATACTGATTGTTGACGCCGAAGAGGAATACTCAAAGGAAGAGCGCAAGAAGTTATCAAACGATGTGCGGACTTTAGGATTAGGATTGATTGTTTTTGGTGAATGGTATAACGTGAAAACCATGCACACGATGCGTTTCTTCGATGACAATACGCACGAGTGGTGGACACCCGTTACCGGTGGCGCAAACGTACCGGCGCTGAACGATCTGCTCGGTGACTTTGGGTTTAGTTTCGGTGACCGTATCATAGAAGGCATTGCACGGATCGGAAGAGATAATGTACGAATATCCTCTGGTGCCAACGTTATGAGCGCTCCGAAAGGAGCTTTCGTGCATTCTGCATCGATGGTTGATAAAGCCGTAGACGCGGCTGCGGAACAGAAGACTACGCATACCCAACGGACACCTCCTCGACGTGGAGTAGCAGCAGACTACGCAGTCTGTGCTCTATCGGATGTAGGTAGTGGTCGTGTTTTTGTATTCGGTGATTCAAATTGTTTGGATTCGAGTCACATGGTTGCCAACTGCTTTAACTTCCTTCTCTCGGCGGTAAAGTATGTGTCGGATACGGAGAAACAGAAGGATTCGTGTCCGGAGCCTCTTTGTCCCACGGGAGCTGAATTGCATACCGCTATGACCGGAATTGGGCACGCTCCAGAGAGACGAACGGATGTCGCATTCAAAGAATTCTCCGCTACACTTGGTGGAAAACCCGGAAATATTGGAACGACGAAGTGCTCTCCGTCCTCGCCTTTAAATTTTCACGACGCGAAATCCTCTTACACCACGCCGAGCTGGATGCCGACGTACAAAAAGTCGTCTTTATCGTCCTGGTCGTCGTTGCTTTCCAGTAAGATATCTGACAAAATTGATAGCATGAGTGTTAGTAGCAACGATGGTAGTACTAGTAGTAGTAGAATTAGCAGTAATAGTAATAGATTTGCGGGATTGAATCTTCAGAACAACCAAAACGACGAGGAGAAGATTAGGGGTTTGAGCGTCGACCAGCCGGCGGTTGTTTCGTCGTCGTCGTCATCATCCTCGTTACGTCGAAGCGAACAACATCACATGCGTGATGAAACCTGGGTTATGGGTGGTATCGGTGCACTTCTGGGGGTGTTTTGCATTCGAATATTCCGAGTCAGGAAGCGTCGCAGGCGCTTGAGAGGCAAGTAGTTGCTTTGTAATTTATCGATTGATGAAACATTGAGTCATTGAGACCTTACCTTCCTTTTTTACAAACGAGTTCTTCATTTACAATAACAGCATCATGATATAGTACGTAAAAACATGCCCGTAAAAACACAACAAAAGCGGAAAAAGAGCGAAACACCGCGTTATCTCGAAGAGCTCGAGGATTTCTTTCGCGAGAGCGTGAGAGCAGAAGCCAATCGCGTCTCTTACAAGAGTCTCTCGCCAGAAGCTCTCCAATCGTGTTTGGAATTGGGATTTTATAACGGTGACTTGAAATCGCTATTACGCACGTGTAGAGATCCAAATAATGAAGAATTGGACGAAGAGGAAATAGATGATATGCTCGAAGCGCTGCATGAAAATGGAACTACCATAAATCAGCCTTTTTGCTTTGCTCCTGGAGCGGTAGCCATAAAGCAAATGCTCGTATCCAACCGAGTAGTACATCACGAACGAGTCGAGTACTACACGCACGATATCGAGGTGGGAATTTACGCATCGAAGAACGTGAAGAAGGATGGAAAAGAGAACGATTTCGCAGAGTGGCATTGGGACGAAAACTTGAATTATACGATTCAGCTTACCGGTGAGAAAGAGTGGAAAACGGCGCGAGGAGAAGCGAACCCACTTTCGAGTGGTATGAATTTAACGTCGCCCAGAAACGCCTACGAAAAGAAGAGAAACAGATCGCGTGAACTATGGGGAAATACTCTTAATTGTAATGGTTTGAAACGAGAAAAGAAATACGATTTATCGCCATCAACCGAGGGTGATAGTAAAAGCGAAAGATTAAAGCCGGGAATGATGATCAGAGTCTCACCCGGAGAATGGCATCGAGTAGAAGCATGCGAAACTGGTAAAAAAGATGAAGTAACCATAAGTATAAATGTTCGACTCGCGCACATCACGCCGGCGCGATGGGCTGCCGAATGCATATTCTCTGGTCTAGCTATTAAATTTTACGGCTCTCATAGGGACGTTCACAGGCAAATGATAAATGATTCCAAATCGTCAAGTGATGCGTCTTTTGATTCGCACCTGAATTTTTGCGCGTCCCCAAAATTTATCGCCGATGCCAAACGAAAATGTCCGCTACTTCGTATACTTCCGTTCGATGCGAAAATCTCGAATGGATTGATATTAGGGAACACAGCTTCAAATCTTTTAGCCTACGCCGAAAATGCTTCCACTAACGAAACTGTTACGCCTGTGCTAAAAACCGAAGGCTGCGCCACGCTGAAAATTTTTGCGAACCGGCTTTGCGCAATAGAGGTCACCGACTATAGCGAAATAGGGAGCGAAGAGAAGGGATTCGAAAAAATGAAATGTATGAAGATTACAAGTACGAGCACGTTGAGTAACTTCGATTACATGAACACATTTTACATAGTGCTCGATGACGAAGACTTTAGCCAAGAGCTCGTGCAATGCTTCGCGGATGAAAAGTACGAGGACGACGACGCCAACGACCGGGGCGTTGAACTCGAGCACGTCTCGAAAAAGTGCGCCCGCATGCTCGACGTCTTGGTCGATCATGGAATAGCGATTGTTCTCTCTAGCTCCGACGACGACGAGGATTGAGAAAAAGTCTGGAACGAGGATTCTTGTTTCGCGCGCGCACGTGTTTTTTTGTCAGTATTAAACTAGTCCTAATCTTACTTCTATTGCAGCCGCACTATCAAAAACTCTCTCTCTTTCTATTTCGGTCGGTGTTTAGGAAGGAGGTGGAGGAGGAGGAGGAGTCCGACTATTAATACCACTACTACTCCCAGTCCTAACGATGTTATCCATCATCTCCCTTGCCTTCTTCGCTAACGCGTCCTCAAACTGCATGGTCGTGTGCGCTGTTTTGTGCACGATGCTCTTCAACTTTGCGTGCGTTTTCTCGTGCGTGACGAAATAATCCAGAAACTTCACGCTCCGTCGATAGACTCGTTTGATTCCGAACGCGCGTATCGCGGCTAACACGGCTACTTTCTTCGCCACCCAGAGTTTGAAGAGCAACAATCCTCCAGCTGCCGGGGCAACCATTATTTACTCCTTTACTATCGATTGATTCGTTTGCACTCACTCAAAGCTTTACGTAGTAAAAGAGAAACGTCATGTACAACCCTTTTCGTCTTCGTGTTCGGAAAGTGAAGCGAAGGATGTCGTCACAGAAAATTTTTCTGCACAGAAGAGATTCAGAGATACTCTCTTCTATCCCAAACACATCTGATGAGAACAACGAACGCGGCGTTCTCGCAACCAAACACGATGTTATCGACGATAAACAACGCATCATCAAATGCGCGCATTACTACTCGAACGTCCTCGACGTCTTCTTTTTGTTGTTCTTCTTCTTCGTCTCCGTTCTCCGCGAGCAGATTTTGCAACAACAACACCAAGAACTTTAACGCTCACAACGATGCAACATCATCTTCATCATCATCATCGACGAAAGTGTTTTTGAAAACAAAGATTTATACTAATAGTCGTCACAACCAGCAGAGCCGAAATCGACGCTTCGTCGTTAATTCTTCTTCTTCATTTAGCACAAACAGCGCGACTGCGACGGATGTCGACGTCTCGACCGTTACTACTACGTCTAATGATAAATTTAACTGGCAAAAGAACTGGTATCCAGCCTCTCCTGTATCTTTCCTCGAAACCGACGCGCCAAACGCGATAAAAATTCTCGGTTTAGAGATGGTAGTTTGGAAGACGAAAAATGGATGGTCGTGCTTGGAAGATTCCTGCCCACACAGAAGAGCGCCGTTATCGCTCGGGTTCATCGATTCAAATAAAGATGCGCTCGTGTGCAGATACCACGGGTGGGAGTTTGCCAAGGACGGCAAGTGCGTGGACATTCCGATGTCCATCGATGAGAACGCCAACGCAACCGCGTGTAATTCGAAGAAAAGCTGCGCGTCAGAGTATCCGTGCAAAGTGCACGCGGGTGTTTTGTGGGTGTGGCCAGAAACAGGCGCGGATGCGTTTTTAGAAGCCTCGGTAAAGAAGTGCGCGACGGAGAACTTTAGCGAATTGCAAGGAGCCGGCGACAACGAGTGGGGGATGGTTGAACTTCCGGTGGGATATAACCCAGCTTTGGAGAATCAATTCGACCCATCGCACGCGGAGTGGTTGCACGCGAGGTACGACGCAGAATCAAACATAAGAAGCGTCTCGGAAATGGCAGATTTTGTCCCGATGACGAAATTCGAATCGTTCGATGATGACACCACGGAGGGTTTCAAAGTGAGACACGGCGGATACAATGCGGCGAATTCAAACATCGATGCCACGCGTGTGTTCACCGCGCCGTGCTCGTCGCGTTCTGAGTACCTCGACGATAAAGGAAAACCGTATCTGAGCGCGCACATTTTATACACTCCAACAGAACCGAACCGTACTTTGATGTTTACAAAGTTTCAAGCGTATCAGTTCACCGCGGTGCAAGGCGCCGGAACGCGCAAAGTCTCTGTGGCGGACAAGATTGAAAATTTGTTCACGACGCCCGTGCGCAACTTGTTCAATTTGTACATCCAGAATTTCAACACCATTGGCGACGCCCGCTTGATTTTCACCGGCTTGCAGCACGGTGCTGGGAACGCGGCGTACACGCTCGGGAATCAAGATATTCGAGCTATGCACGGCGTAGAAAAGGATATGAAAAAACGTGGAGGAAAATGGAACAAGGCATATTATCTTCCCACGGTTGCTGATAAAGGCGTTTCCGCGTTTCGAACGTGGATGGATAACTTCACCGAAAACGGAAATGTGGAATGGCTCGATGGAAGTGCCGTAGACGCCACTCCGACTGTTTCCGAGGAGGAACAAACGGAGCGATATCATCGCCACACGAAACATTGTCGCGCGTGTAAAGCGGCGTTGAATGAATTGGGAATTTTAGAAGAAAGATTACTGTTAGCGAGTAAAGTTTTGTTGGCGACGAGTTTAATAACCGGGTTTGGTGGTGCTCTCGTCGGTAACGAGGGTTTACCGGTACTGACATTAAGTCTCGCCGGTTTGAGTCTGTTAGGCGTGGAGGAAGTTCGCGACATGCAACACGAATTCGTCTCGAGCACGCCGCGAAGAGGCGTGCCGAAACCGAAGTTATGGTAAATATTTAATTAAACTGATTCTAACTTCCGAGTACAGCACATCTACTCACGTGCGCGACAGTATATATCTCACTTTATTCGACGGGAATATCTCCCATATCGTCGTCTCCTTCCGCCATTAAAGTGTGGGAGTACTTACAGGCGTCTCCATTTTTACAACTTCCTCGGGCAAGAAAAATGCACGGGACGTTGGAGGTGTCCACCTCGACTCCAATTGCGTTTTCTTCAGCTCCATCCCTCGTCCACTTCTTTGATTTACCTTTACCAGCACCTCGGCCGCCGCCGATTTGTTGCGCGAGCATCATCGAGTGCGCGACGTGTTGAGGCACCATCATCATTTGCGTTCCTCTTCCTCCTCTCCCCCCTCTTCCTCCTCGACCAGCAGCACCACCAACACCGTACGGAGAAAACCGATCATTGTTAGCGTTTCTCCCTCTCGATTTACCACCTGCTCCATTTCCGCCGTCTGGATTTGTGACTTCTTGTAACGAAGCGTAACATGTGTCGCACAAAGGCGGCCTCGCGTCTGGCGCGCTCACCGGACGAAACGGAACTTCCGTGTGCTTTTGGCAGCCTCCACACGGGCCTTCGAATATAGATTTGCCCGATTTTTCGTCTCGTTTGGTCGTTTCTCTCCACCCTCTCAGTGTTGGCGCCTGGGAGGACTGTTGCTGATGTCTTTGACTTCGTCTGTTATTGTTGTTGTTCGTAAAATTCCTGTTGTTGAACTTTTCCGCTTTAAAGCAGGTATCGCATACTGGAGGTTTCCCACCTACGTACGGACGGAAGGATACTTGCATATCTTGCGAGCATTTGGAACACGGTCCCTTATACTGCGCTTTCAGAGCTTCTTCTCCGGTGACGCAAATCCACCCTTCCAAAGTTGGTTGGTCTTCGCCTTTCTTTCTCGTCGTCTTCGGGTTATTCTCACTCAGCATCGTCTCCTCGTTATTGAGCGCATCGATGTCGATGCCGTTCGTCGGCTCTGCTTCCATCGTTTATTATTATTAATAATACTGTACTCGCTCGTGCGCGCTTGTTTGTGCAAAACAAACCTCCCGAGTTGATGTGATGATACAAGCTTTCTTCTTCTTCTTCTTTTAATCGAGAGTTGTCGGCGAATTATGGAGACATCAACAAAAGACATCAACAAAAGAAGAAAAAAATTCAAAATCATTCATTTTTTGCTCTTCTTCACATTAATACAGTTGCAACACGCTCTCATTCTTAATTATGAACAACAACAACGACATAGACGACGACATAGACGACGACGAGAACACGAACAATACTACGCATCATCATCATCAACAACGACAACGACAAAAGGAAAAGCTCATCAGAAACAGAGTGTTAGCAGATTCGATTAAAATAGCAGAGTTGGAAGCGAAAGAACACGACGGCGTTTCTCTCTCTCCTCAAGCCGCTTCGGTGTTGGGAGAGTTGGTGTTCTTGGAAAGCGAAAAGTTAGCGTTCGATTTAAAAGCGTTTGCAAAACACAGAAACGACAGAACGATTACGAAAAAAGACGTCGAGTTGTTCGTTCGTCGTTCGTCGGGAGATTTGTTAGAGTGCATAGAAGACGCGTTGCGTAAAGAAAACGTGATTTGACGAGAACTGATGAGTTCAATAGAAATAGTACGAGTAGAAAAATCTAATCAAAACCTCGTACTAAAATAATCTAAAGTACCGACACGCTTGGACTATAGCAGCGAATGTTAGTACGCTACCGATGACGGAGAAGACAATGACTAACTCGAACGACGACTGACTACCTTCCAATCCATTTCTAATGTTCATCCCGAACACACCCACGACGACGCCGAAACCGGACAAGCATAACGTTCCCGTCGTTAACAATAACTCTAACTTAATAAGCTGGTTCCGCTTACTATCCAGTTCAATCTCAATCAAATCTTCCATATCGTCGATATACTCGTTCAATTGTTCTAAATTTCTAAACGTCGAATCGATATGAGTGAAATACGTTTCGAACAAATCCTCTACTTCTTGTAAATCTTTATCTTCGTCCCAAACCTCGCCGTTTGGGCCGATGATTTGAACCTGTCCGCTGTTCACGTTCGGAGAATTTTGCATTTGGTTTGGTGTTCTTTGCGACTGATTCAAAGGTGATAACGGCGGTTGCGAACCTAACCCTCGCCCTCCTCTGTTCGCACCAGCTGGTGATGGCGTCGCGCCACTTTCTCTGTTCGAACGCGCCGTGTTTTGTCTGAGCTCTTCTCTCAATCTCCGAGTCAGGTACAAATCTCTCATATCGGAATCATCATCCAAGTAGCGCTGAATTTCCTCTCGAACTTTCGAGACTCGCGCATTGATCCGAACCAATCTATTCTTCACGCGACGAACTTTTTCGAGGTTGGTCTGGTTAACGTCTTGTCTCAACTTTTCCAATTGCGGTTTACCTTCGCGTTCGACTTTATCGGATTCGACTTCGAGCGCGTTACATACCATCTCTAAAGCGATTTCGAGCGCAATCAATTCAAACGGCAACGTCTCGTCCGAACCACCTTCGGAGGAAAACTCCGAGCCTTCCGGCGTGGGTCCGCCAAAGGTATCGAACGACGTGCGATGGTGGCCACCTTCGTGACCTTTCATCTCTTCTTCGTCAAAAGACGTGTAACCTCCGCTATTCGAAGGCTTGCGTTCGTGATGTTCTTTCTCTTTATTACTCTTCTCTGCGGCTTCGTTCAGAGCGAAACTGGAAAACGTTTCCGGCATATTCTTCTTCACCTTGTCTTCTTTTTGAGAAGACTCTTTCATTTTGATCCGCCTTTGTAATCGACGCTGTAACTCGGGAATGTATCGCTCGACCACGGCGGAATTCCTCGAATCTGGGCAGATGACTTCCTCGGCCGTGATTAAGATTTTAATCTGCTCCAAGTTGACGACGATGGATCTTTCACGACACCAAATGGATGTCGAGTAGGACGAGCTCATCGCCGGTTCGAGTACTCTTAAATCTCGAATAGGAACCCGAAGCATGTGCGAAATTTTGTGCTTCTCAATTGTCAGCTTCGTCAAGCGTCCAGTTGAATCCACTCGAAGCCACCCTTTGTTGTTCCCGAGTTTCGGAAAAGTGGTGGTGAGGTTCTTGTGATGTCTCGGAGACTCTGGATCTTCCGAAAGCGATATCGCGACGTCTTTCAACTCCGTGTAATTTCTCTTCTGAGTCTCCATGGCGGCTTCTTGCGCTTGATCTTTATATCTCTCGTTCGCCGCGTTCATTATCGCTCGCGTATTCAAACCGACTAAGTCTTCGTGCGAGTTCGCTCTCGATCCCGAGAGCGATGGGTTTCTGTCTGGGCCAATAATAGGAGCGAAAGTCACGTCTTCGTTTCGTCGCCGCTCCTTCTCCATCTCGTCTTCCTTATTTCCCGCCTCTACTTCTATGGCACTCGCAAAAGACTGACGAGTCTTATTAATATTATTATTATTGTTTTTGCTGTCAGAAGGAGGAGGAGGAGGTTGAAATTCGGAATCGCTTGTGTTCCCCGAAGCAGTTTGCGACGGCGTCGTTTCAGTGTCAAGATCTCCACGTCGCTGTTCTTGTAAATATCGAACGTATTCCGGCGTCGCTAAAGGTGGTAATGGAGGTGTATACGCTCTCGAACTCGGTTCACTACTGAAGTCGTTATTCTTCTCCTCCGCGCCGTCTTCTTTTAAACGTTCTTGAGCGGAGGGCATTTTTTGCTCTTCTTCAAAAGCTCACACTAACAAACTACTACTACTACTACTACCACGCGTGAATGAAACAAAGAAAGCGAAACTGTGTATATACGAGCTGTGCTATTCAAACGACCGACGAGGAAGGGAAGCGTGTCTGTTCGTTCTTCGACGAAGGATTCTCTTTTCTTTTTCCTGTTTGGAGTGTGTGAGTGTGGTTTTGAATGAGGTGATGTTTTTTCGTATCTCTGTCTGACAGAAAACTTAACTCTTTTGAATTCTCTCGCGTTGTTCGTTACAATAATAACAAACACAAACAGAACACAACAACGTATCATCGATACAGATCATCACAGATCATGAGCAACGAGACGAACAAAGGAGGGAAAGAAGAAGAAGAAGTAGAAATCCTTCTGTCACCAGTGCTCGCACCTGCAGCTGCGGACAAAATAGAAGAAGAAGAAGAAGCGGAAACCGGTGAAATCGAAGAACCATCGTCACCCACGCAAGCGTTGGGAAAGATGTTTGAGGACGCGCAAGACGCCGCGTACGTGGTGAAGAAAGATGTGGAAGAGCTCGCGTCTTCAGCGGCAGATTTCTTCAGCAAGCTCCAGTTTGATTTGTTTAATCCCGAAACGAGAGAAGATTCTCCCGCGAAGCCAAACATTCAAAGGACCTCATCAAAACAGAATATAACAAATAACAACACGCAAGAGCAAGAAAATAGTAACATGAACGATTCTATCGACATCGTCGATCCGTTTTCGGAGGTGTCCGCGGCTGCAAAATCAGTAACAGAAGAGATAACAAACGCTTTTTCGCAAGTGACGAGTTCGATTAAAGACGAGTTTTTCCGCGAAGGCGGCGTTGGTGGTGATTTCGCAGATCCGTCTTCGTCTTTGTTGAGTACAGAAATTGACGTTTTGTTCCCGGATTTACCCGCAGATGTCGTTCTAGTAGACGCGGTGTCGTGCTACTTGATGCAAACGTACACGTGTAAGAATAATTCGTTGACACCAGATGTCGGAATGAGCTTTGCGGGTGGATTGTTTTTGTGCGATTCGTACATTTGTTTCGCGTTGACCTCTACTCCATCAACAAACTTAGAAGGAGCAAAGGTTGTGGCGAAATATTCAGATATTGTTTCGTGCAACGAGGTTGAAGAGTTATCGACATCTGAGTTAGTTCTGACTTTTAAGAAAGGAGTTTTGAATGCTTCGGAGGAATCTAGCGAGATTGTTTTCGGTCGCTTTCACAAGACCAATGGATTAAACGATGCGCTTAGTATTATAGAGTTAAAAAGAGAAGAAGAAGGAGTTGTATAATATCGCATGTCTTTTCTTCTGTATTTATTTTACAACACTACGCTTAAAATCATGCACACGACCCCGATGAGCGTCAACGCCGGAATCTTCAACTTATCCGCAGAGCTGAGAGCTTGACCCGCTTTCTTCGAACACTTGTCTAAAATCACCGGCGGTAACACGAGCGTCATCGCGCAGCAGCACACGCCGCCGACGTACCCGAGAACGGCGCCAAAGTTCGGAATCAACGTCGCGCACAAAGCGGCGAATAAAACAAACGCCGAGCGAACAATCAACGCCGGCAATTTGGCCAACTCTTTCGCCGGATCGTTGTTTGTGAAGACCGATTCGCACACAACAAGCGCGGATTGCGCCATGATTGGGAACGTGAACAACAGGTTCACGCACAACAAGCCTTTCACAAAGACGCCAATCGGTCCTTCCAACATGGTAATGACAACCGATGAAACGTTCGGACCGAAACCAACTGCACAAATAATACCAAAGATACCACCAACGATGGCACTCAACACGAACGCTTTGGATGCCGCGCCTAAGAATTTTTCTTTTTGCGGCATACCTTGCTGAATCCCAAACAACGTAAAGTGAATGAAGAATAAAAACGCGACGGTACCAAAAAATCCAGGGAACGCGGCAACGTTCGCCACTGGAATCGCCGCAAGACTCGCAGGCATTGAAATTTTCGTCGCAGCGGAAACCGCGCACACGAGCATGCCGAGCGCTACCGAGCACGTTCCGACCAAAGAGATAATATTCACACCCGCCATGTTGCGAATCCAGGACAATCCCAAAACTAATGGCGTGATTGCCGATACCGCTTGAACTTTCGTGATGGTTGCCGCCGTTGCCGCCGGAAACATCGCGACCGCAGTTTCAGAAATGAATAACAAGTACGAAACGGTAATGCCAAAACACGTGACGACGTTTAAAGTCTTGTTCAGATTTTCCCCAAAGGCGCCGAGTGCGACTTTCGTCAATCCGGCGTAGGTGGAAACATCAGATTCAGACGCGGTGTTGTTACTCACAACAACATCTTGCGCAGCAACGAGCATTCGCAAGGTTTCCATGGATAACACGAGCGAGGACAATAAACACGCGGTTACTAACACCGTCCCGCCTTGAGCAAACGCCCACGGCAATGCGAAACCACCAGCTCCAAAGATGGCTTTGATTGTATTCACGACGGCAGCGTTTTCACCGGATGCGTCCGCCGCATCTGCGGCAGCTGCCGTCGTTGCAGAACACACGGCGATTCTCTTTGTACTCTCCTTGATTTTGCTTTTATCGTTGATAATCATCATCATCATCATCTTTTGTTGTTGTTTATGTTCACGTTGTTGAGTAGAATTCGGTTGGAAGACGCATCGAGGTTTTCGAGCACAGGCTCTTGTCGCGCTCCCTGCACTCGCGGCGCACGGGCTTCGCCTGTTTACGCGTAACTGAGAACACGAAGAAACGTGAACGCGTTGCGAAAAGGTGTTCGTTTGCATCATTTTGTATGTGTTTGTGTGTGTGCGCGTATTAAGGTATGTTCTTCTTCTGAAGATATCGTTTTTATTTTATCTCTTTTTTGATGAGGTGGAACAAAATAATCAGACCTGGCAGACCAACAACGCAAAAGTAAGCAACTGCTTAAAAACTCATCATTCAAAACACCACACTTCTTGTTGGACTTCTGCTGATCGGTTATACACGACGAACGCGATCGTGATGAACGCTCCGGAACAAACTCAACACCATCAACAGTCGACTATCAGTGCTACTCCTACTTCTCCTCCTCCTCCTCCGAACAGTGGTAGCACCGATTCCATCGTTCTCGCTTTGAAAACCGACGAACGATTTCAACCTTTCTTAAAGGAAGATTTCTCTCCAGCGCAATACGCTTCGGAGGTTTTAGCCTCCTCGAATGGCGTGCAAACGGCTTCGAATCAACTGACCGAGGGAATAAACATTCTAGAAAAAGCGGTCAGAGACGAAGTGACGCGATCGTACGATGTTTTGATGAATCAGTTGACTGGGATTGAAGATGCGGAGAAAATATTGCACACGTTAAGAAACGGCGTGAACTCGTTACATCAGACGACTGCGAAAGTTCGAACGGAAATCGCAGAGCCGCACAAAATTGTGAGCGCGAAAACGAAGCAACTAGAACGGCTAACGACGACCACAGATGTTTTGCACAGAGTTGTACGCGCGGTAAAGCTGACGCAACGCTTGCGAGCGTGCGTAGAAAGTAGCGATAGTAGCAGCGGTGGTAGAAACAACAGCAATAGCACCAATAGCAGCAGTAGCAGCATTGATTTTGCGAAAGCTGCAAAGTTAATCCACGAACTGAGAGAGCTCGAGATAGAGGCGAGTGATAGTTTGGTTGGCGTTGAATGCGTCGACGCGCAGCGCGAATGGGTCGTTCAAGTCACGAAACTCGTTCGCAGAGAAGCAAACGAGGCTCTGAAAAAAGGTATGGAAGTACAATCGCAAGCAGACGTCGGGAACGCTTTGCAAGTGCACTACAACTTGGACGAGTTATCGATTGCCGTGGACGTGCAAGTGAATCAGTACGCGTCGATTGCGATTGAATCAGTAAAAGAAGCTACGGATTGGCAGAAAATTCAAAGCGCTGCGTCTTCGATGGCGTCCAAGTCCTCGAGTGGGTTGAATAGCAATAACAACAACAGCACTCACAGCGCTTATACCAACCGAAGCGGCGTTTCTGGAGGTCAAGAGGAGATTTACCAAAACGTTCTCTGGGAGCGACTCGAATCGTGCTTTGAAGTCGTGCACGAATCGGCGATGAGTGTTTGGCATTTACAACGCGTCTTGGCAAAAAAGCGAGATCCACTCTCTCACGCGCTCTTTTTAGACGAAGTTTTGAAACGCGAAAGTTCCAACGGTGGCAGTTTCATGCATCAAAATAATGCCTCTTCCGCCATGGATAATTTACCGTGCGCAAAGTTTTGGGTCATGTTAGGAAAAGGAATGACGGATCACATGAGCAAAACGCATGCCTCCGCTGGTTTTGTTCGCGACGTTTTGTTGCAAGGATTCCCACATCTGATGAATATCATCGAATCAATGCACGATCGATGTTCGAAAGACGGCGATGCTAAAGGTGTGCCAGGTTGCGTTCGTAAAGACGGCGCGGATCTCTCGATCTTGAGACGATCCACGGATGCTATTTCGCACACTTTTTTCTCGAGATCGTACAATCGATTATCGGAGCCAATCAACTCTGGATTTTCATCAGGACGAAACATGAGTCGGGGCGATTCGGATAAGTTTCTGGCGAGAATCAGAGAAGAGATGATTTCTGTCGAAGGGCACGCGAGTTTAGTGAACTCTTGCGCCGGCGGCGTCTCGAAAGCTTTGAAGTTGCTCGCACAGAAAGCCGAGTATTCGATTTCCTCAACGGATTGGACGGCAGAGAAGCAGAGGATTTATGCCGGAGAGCCACCTTCTTCTTTGCAAAGAATGAGTCTAGCGCTTGCCACGGAGTTGAATTATATCGTCGATTTACTACAACCGGTGGTGAATCAATACTCGACCGTACCAAAGACGTCTTTGCAAGCCGGCATCGATAGAATGAAGGAGGCATGCTTCGGCGCTCTATCTCCGATTTTCGAAGCGTTGGAGGAAAAAGTAGAAAAGTTCATTTTGATGCGCGTGCACGACGAAGACTGGGAAAACAACTCGAACCCGTTGCCCGGAGGAAGTTCGTACGTCTCTAGTTTAACGACGACGCTGAAATTGTTCCAGGAGAATTATCTCAACGGATTGATATCGGGACATTTTAGCAGTAGTTTCGGCGGAGAGACATCGAGTAGCAGTCACCATGCCTCCTCGTCTTCCGGAAGAAGTGGCATCGGTGGTCTTCAAGGTATATCGTCGACAAGTACCGGTCCTATATTTGAAAAATGCGGGGAAACGTTCGAAAACGTCATCGATTCTTTCGTTCGAAACGCGTCGTTGATTGAAAAACTGTCCATTTCAGGCAGTAATCGTTTGGCGAAAGATTGTGTAGAAGTCGAAGCCGCGTTGCGTTCACACTTGTTGTTCTTTGGACCGTTGACGTCCGACGACGCGAAAATTGCAAACTTGCACGCGTTTAAACGTCTGATGTTTTGCGATAACCGGCAAATTTTAAGCGTCGTTGGTAAAAGTAATTCACCGGACGCGAGTAAAATGCTGCTCTTGGAGATTCACCACTTGTATTCACAGTGCGATTCGACGAAGATAACCACGCCATGGGCGCGAGCCGGTATGAATCCAAAGCAATACTACACTTGGTGGAAAGCGCAAAAAGATGTGAAGGAAGTTTTGCGTGGCGTTCAAGGAAGTTTGGACGCCTCGAAAGCCGAAGACGACGTGACGAGGACGATGCGCGAACTTTGCAAACTCTTAGACGACACTGTTGCAATACGATAATCGCTTACATGTTTTATTATTCCACTCGTGTCATTATCCTTTGTATTCGATTCGCTATTGTAGGTCGACAAGCGTTCGGTGAATCGATCGATTTGGATTAGCTCAATATATAACACAACCCCTAAATTTTCATTTGATATATTTCTTAAAAACAACCCTACAAGAAAGAGAACCGGAAAAGTGGTCGACCCGAATGCAATCAACTTCGACGACGGTTTCAAAACGCCCTCGATGAGTGATAACATCAATGAAGT
>ERZ651776.780-NODE-780-length-42193-cov-6.796847_pt1 | contig 42193 bp, 25 predicted proteins | sample MGYA00514761_ERZ651776 | MGnify/ENA metagenome assembly ERZ651776
GCGAAGAAGCGAAAGTGCCTTGGGATAGGCATACTGCCAATTGGGCGGCTTTAACTGGTCATGTTCATATACTCGAATATCTTGTTGAGCGTAAGTATGATAAATATTGCGAATGGGCGTGTATGTTGGCAGCCAGGAACGGCCATTTAGACTGTTTGAAGTACTTGCACGAAACCGCCAAAGCGCCTTGGAACTTACTGGCCGTACGAGGAGCGCACGAGAACAACCACCCCGACTGTTTACAATACCTCCTCGACAACAACTGTCCTCTACCACATGGTTGGCGATACGAACATGGAGAGTTACACACTCCATAAAATCAACACAACACACACACACACACGCACACGCACACATACGCTTGTAAAAACACAACCTCACACAGAGAGAGAAACTCCTCATAAAACGTAACGCAAAAAAGAATGTGAAACTCGTACTACTAAACACACGTTATACCTGCGCTGCTTTCCAAAGGAGAAAGAATGCGAGCGAGAGGAAAGAACGACGACTACAAAAGTACTTCTTTAGACCTCACCTCGCGATCAAAAACCATCCTCCGCGCGTTCGATCGGTTACAAAACGAACCCGTTTTGAGCGCAAAATTTGCCAAAATTGGAACCGCGTTTAAGGGCGAGAAAACGATCAACGTGCTCCTTTTAGGCTGCGATCGACGCGAAGGCATAAACGACGGGGAAACGAAACGGATATTTAAGGATTTGGGGAAAGAACGCGGCGTAAATTTGAGCTTGTTTGGACCGAATTTAGTTTTCGATGATGATGATGAGAATTTGACAAGCAGAGGGAGGAGCAACGAGAGCGAAAGCGAAGACGACGATGAAAATGAAAATGATGAGGAGGAGAAGACAAAGGGAAAAGCGGCGCGAATAAACGTCGTCGAACGCGAGCGGTGTTTATTTCACGAGAGAAACAGAGAAAAGGACGAAATAGAATACGATGTGGCGTTTGCGTTTAACGCCGGCGTTTGGGGGTACGATTCCTGGTTGGAGAGCTTTAAATACGCGTTGAAAAGATACCCGAACGCGCCGATAATCGTCTCGGCGTATTCGATGAAAGAGTGCGAGTTGGACGAAGACTGCGTGAGAGAGGGGTTCGGGGAAGACGAGATTAAGTTCGTCTGGGAAGCGGAGGGAAACGAGGAGTGCGCTGGAGAGAGGACGGGAGGCGAGGAGAATGGGAACGAGAATAGCGCCTGGATGTGTTTCGTTTCGAGTCGTTCGTACGGTGAGTAGAAAGAGATTTTATTTGGTCCATTTTCCGTGGCACTGATTTAAGAAGAAGATTGAGTAGAAACGTCGTTCTCCGCGGCGACGGGGCAACTCGTTTGCAATCCACTCAATCGAGCCATAAACTTGGCGTGATTTTCAATCATTTTCCACGTCGACGCGTCGCTCGTTCGAACGCCGAACCGACCAGGGCCGACATTTTCATCGTAAAAGTGCCAAAACATCGAGCCGCTGATTTTGTTCTCCTTGGCGAGTTTCTCGGTCGTTTCGAACGCATTTTTGAAATACATGTCTCGCTTCTTCATGTCCTCTTTTCTCTCTTCCGGTGATTTCCCGACGATGATACCAAACTCTTCCAAAACGAATGGTTTCTTTCCGTTTACGAGTTTCGCTCGGTTCAAAATGAATTGCTTTTGAAACTCGGGCGTTTCGACGTCCCAGGCGTCCGGCCAAACGTGTATCCCGGCGTAATCCACGCACGAAGACTCGACGACTTGCGACAAAAAGTCTTGTCCTTCTCGTCCGGCCCAACGACCACCTCCTTTCCCTGGGTTCATGAAATCCGCGTCGCGTCGTCTGCTGTCGTCGCTAAATCCTTCATACCCAACTGCCACTAAATGATTCGGCGCTTTCTTCTTCAGATATTCGCACGAAGCTTCGATCCACCGTCGCATGTCCTCTCGCGACTTGCCTTTCGCTCTCGCTTCGTTGGCTAGATTCCACGCCATAATCGTCGGATCGTCTCGGTACTGACGCTTCGTGATTGAATTCGTTCTGTACGCCAGGTAATTAATCGTTTCCTTGTAGTACTTCTGCGCTTCCTCGTCCGTAAAAAACTCGCTCTGATCTCGACACGTCCTCGACCATTCGCAATACTCTTTGATCCCGCCCGTGGCGTACCAATTATCCGCGAGGACTAAAACGACTTTAACCTCTCGTTTCTCGCACTCGCTGAGGAAGAAATCCAAACCTTTCAACGCTCTCTCGTTCCAGGTCGTTTTCGTCGGCCTTAAAGCGTAGCCTTCCGTGATTGGATGCACCCAAATCCTCACCACTTTCAAGCCGGTTCGCACCGCCACATCGAGCTGGTTCGTGATGTGTTCTATGCCCAACTTTGGCGTCCATCGGTACGGCGGTGGCGCGTTTGAAGCCGCTTCCACCACCTCCCACTGATTCCACCCGGCGAACGTGAACGGTTTGTTGTTCAAAATAAAGGAGTCGCCGGAAACTCGAACGAATTCGTCCGTGGGTAAACACGTGGAACGAGGTGGTGTTTTATCGATCAACAATCGAAGCGTTTCCGAGAAATCATTTTTCTTCTGCGCGGAAACATTAACCACGACTTTGAGGATTAAGAAAAAGAAGAACAGGAAAGACGCGAGAGAGGAGGAAGAGGATCGAATCATTTTTGCGAAAGTGTTTTCGAGAGTCCTTGGACGCAAAAGCCGCTCGGAAATGATGTCGTTTTTTATTCATTGGATCACGCATGCACACATGTGGTTTTCCAACAACGAGGCTCGGGTAAAAAAAGAATATAAATTTTCTTTCTTCCTTTCTTTCTCTCAAACGCACACAAACGCGTAGTAGTAGTTTAAATAAAGATACATATGAATTGAATGTAGTACACAACCGCATACAGTACGTAGCAGTTGTCATAAAAAAAGTATTGCTAAGCTAGGAAACACCCTCTAAATTTATTATATCGGACGATGATATAAAACGTAATGATCTCTCTCTCTCTCTCTCTCTCTCTCTCTCTAACCCGATTGCGTTATGCGCAAACCGCGATGGATCAAAAATACACCACTACTCTTTTATTATTCATCCGGCTTCATGACTCTCTTCTCGGAGACGTACATGCCATCTAAAAATTTACGAATGTCCTTCTTCTTCACCAAGCACGAATCGTGGATCAACGCGCAGCTCTTGGAAACGTTGTCGATGTCGTTCCCGGTTAAGACGATTTGATCCTTCACGTCGCTCGATCGTTCCGCTTTCACGCCCGGCAACATCTTACATTTCCTCGGTCTCTTCTCGCCCAAAAAGTTACGAATTTCCACCATGTCGCCCTTCTTTTCGTCGATGTTGATGTTAATCGGAAAGTGCGCGTACACCGCTCTCATCTTGTACTCGAACCCGTACAAAACGCCGTCGAACAAGTTGCTGATGTTCGAGCACGTCGATCGCAACGCCGAGGTGATTTTACTCGTCGGAAAGTACATCGCCGCGACAATCTTGTTGTTTTCCTTGTCGTGGTGTAAATCAATCTTCGCGACGTGGTTGAAATCTCTCTTCAGTTCGCCTCTCGGCCCCGAGACGGTGATTTTGCGGCCGCTCATCTTCACCGTGACGCCTTCCGGAATGTCGAGCGTACGCTCCGTTTTTACGAGTCTCATTCTTTTTGTTTTCTGTATTCGTGATGAATAATAATGAGAGGTTGAACAATACGAGGTTAGTATTAAAGAGACAAAAAGAAACCGTTTACTATCAAAACATCAGATTAAAGGAGGAAACAAGACCCCTCAAGCCAAAGTCCTTTAAGTCCTAAAAAAGAGAAAATCCAAGACTCTCGAAATCTCGTCGAAATCGACGCGCAAACTCGCCGTCGCGACGCGAATAAAACGCGATTACGCGTTCGGTGACATCCAACACTATCGTTTCTCTCAACAAAATACGTTTTCATCCGAAAAGCGATTCAAAACGACGTCCGCGTTTGTGTCCTTTTCGCGACCAAATTTCTCATTTTTCGCGATGAAGAAAAACGAAATGCAACGATTCTCATCGCGCATACGCGCGTTCGAGAGAAAGAGAGACTCCTCTCTCTCTCTCTGCTACAAAAGCATATCGAATGCAGTGCGAGTCGCAAAGCACAAAAAAAAACGTTCGCAACGTACCTCTTTATCGTCGTCTAAATCTTCTTTTAGTGTGACGCTTAGAACCAAAAATGCGAAGAGAGAGAGAGAGAGACAAACACAAGCTAAACCCTAAACACATATCTAACACCCTAAACAAAAAAAAGCTTCAATTAATCTGCTCACAATCTGCCCTCACATTGCCTTCTGACTGACGCTCCTCGGAACACCACGCGAACGAGAGTTTCTTTCCCAGAGCTACGTGTATTATTGCTCGTCAGTGAGAGCGTGCTTTTTGGTGAATTCTAGCGGCGGAGAGATTTTTATTCGAGAGTATATAAGAACTGAACTCAGAAATCCATTTTCCCAAGCCGGGCGGCGGGGTTCTGTTTTGCGTTCGTCTGACGTTTACGCCGGCAAAGAGAAGAACTGAAGAAGACAAAGAAGAAGTGTATTATCGCACGCAAAAGTAATACGATCAACGAGAGAGTGAAAGCTCAAACGCAAAATCATCGTCGTTCTGAGAAAGAGCATCGTCCCAAATACTAAGAATACTAAGAGTAAGAGTAAGACCAAATGGCAGGCAAAGAAGACCAACAACGAGAAGAAACTTTCAAGGCGAAACCGGAACATCCATCGGATGGAGATGTTCAAACACCTCTCGTCTCCTCGCGCTTGTGCATAAAAAACCTCCCGAAACATTACACGGAAGTGAGGTTTCGAGAGCACTTTTCAACGATCGGAGAAGTGACCGATTGCGTGATTAAGAATACGCACGGCGGTACCGACGATATCTCGAAGAGGAGCAGTTGGCAGCGGCAACATCGAAAGCAGCAGCAAACTTCTCGATGTCTGGGATTTATTGGGTACAAAACGGAAAAGATGGCCATCTTAGCGCAGAAATATTTCCACAACACGTTCATCGATACGAGTCGGATCGATGTTTCGTTCGCGGCGAGTCGGAAAGAGCGAGCGGCGTTGAGCGAAAGGAGTTCGTGGTCGAAGTATTCGGCGGGGACGAGCGCGAACGAGAGATTGAAAAGAGAGGAAGAGAAGAAGTTAAAAAAGAAGAATAATAAAGAAGACGAGGACGAGGACAGAGAGGAAAAGAAAGATCCGAATCGATTTATCGGCGTCCGGGAGCGGATTAAGATGGAAAAAGCCGCAAAACTGAAGAAAGAACAGTTCGTATCGCCCGAGGAGAAAATGTTGGAGGAGAAAATGCGAGAAGATCCGAAATTGAGAGAATACATGGCTTTAATGCTCCCGAAGAGTAAATTCGCGGCGAAATTTTGGTCGGACGGGTTAGTGCACGAAGAAGACGATTACCTGTCCGGAGGTCCCGCGCAAACGAAACTCGCCGACATCGAAGATACCGAAGGCGGGAACGCAGACGAGGATTCAGACGACGACGAGTACCAGGACTTAGAGAACGACGATAGTAGTGATGATAATGGTAGTAGTAGTAGCGAAGAAATAGATTCCGATTCAGACGACGTTAAGAAAGACGACGCGGTTTCGGACATGGAGTATTTGAAGGCGAAGAGAGGGAATTTTAGCAGCGATTCAGAGGATTCCGAGGAGGACGAAGAGGAGGAAAATTCTTCGGACGACGACGACGACGACGAGAACAACAACAGCGAAAAGAGTAGCGACGATGAAGGAAAGGAATTTTCCTTGGAGAACGACGACGACGACAATACGGAGAAGAAGAAAAAGTCATCAAAGAAGTCGAAAGATGATGATGAGAAGAAAGTAACAACAATAAAAGAAGTCGAAGTCGTCCAAGCGTCGGACATGGAATCTTTACAAGAAACCGGTCGCGTGTTCCTTCGCAACCTTCCGTATACGTGCACGGAGGAGGAAATATTCGACCACATGCAATCTCACGTCGGAAAATTGACCGCCGTGCACGTCTTAGTGGACAAGTCGACGAAACAGAGCAAAGGATTGGCATACGCGACGTTCGCGTTGCCGGAAGATGGCGTGAAATGCATCGACGTGTTAGACGGTGCTATTTTCCAAGGTCGCATTTTACACGTATTACCGGCGAAACGAGCGCCGACGAACGCGGAAAAGAACACGTTAGGCGGCGTCGGGAGGATAACTATAATAAACGACGACAACGGGGAAGACAACGACGACGAGAACGACCCAAAAAACTCTTACAAGAAACAAAAAGAGCACGCGCGCAAAGCGGACGCGGCGGATAAAAAAGCATGGAACGCGCTCTTCATGCGTCAAGACACCGTCCTCTCCGCGGTCGCCGCGATGTACGGCGTGGACAAAGGCGATTTGTTGAGCACGGAAACCGAAGACGTCGCCGTGCGGGTCGCCCTAGGCGAAGCGCAAGTCATTGCAAACACGAAAAAAGAACTCGGCGATGTCGGCGTGAACGTCCACGCGCTCGAATCTGCGGCGGCGTCGAGAGAAAATGTCAAAATCGCGCGTTCGCAACATTCGATTTTGATTAAAAATTTACCGTACGAATCCGAGGAATCCGACTTGAGAGAGATGTGCGAAAAGTTTGGCACTTTGAGTCAAATGGTGTTACCATCGACGCGGACGATTGCAATCGCGGAATTTCTAGAGAGCAACGAAGCGCGAAGAGCGTTTCAAGGGTTAGCGTACAAGAGGTACAGACACGTTCCGTTATACGTCGAATGGGCGCCGAAAGACATTTTCAAGACATCGAAGAAGAACGAACTCGGGGATGACGACGACGACGACGATGATGATAGAACAACAAAGTTCAACAAAGAAACCTCATCGAAAGACGACGATGTCGAGGAGGATCCGGAAGAAAAGTCTAAAGTTCTCTTCGTGAAAAACATCGACTTTTCGACCACGGACGAGAGTTTTCTTCAATTCTTTGAAAATCTCTGCAAACGCGCCGGCGGGAAGAACCGAAGACTCGTCTCCGCCAAAATCGCCCGAAAACCAAACTCGGACAAAAGTAAATCTCTTTTATCCAAAGGATTCGGTTTCGTCGAGTTTGAATCGCACGAAACCGCCTCGATATGCTCGAAATTAGTCTCCACCGGCGTCGGGAAGTTAGACGGTAAAGTCTTGTCGATCGAGCTTTCGAGGCAGAAAATGTCTCGAGAAACCGTCGAGGACGACAACACCAACGCGCTCGCGATAAAAAAGAAATCCAAAATACCAAAAGGCAAATCAGCGACTAAGCTCGTGCTTCGGAACGTCGCGTTCGAGGCGACCAAACGCGACGTGCAACTATTGTTCAATCCGTTCGGCGTTCTGAAATCCGTTCGCGTGCCGAAGAAATTCGACGGATCGCACCGAGGTTTCGCGTTTATTGAATACACGACGCAAAGGGAAGCGACGGACGCGATGGACGCGTTAGGGAACGCGCACTTGTACGGGAGGAAGTGCGTGATTGAACGCGCGGATGAAGACGAGACTGTGAATACGATGGATGATTCGAACACTGCGGTCTTTGGCGAATCAAACGTGGAGAAGTTGCGGGAGAAAGCGAAAAGGCAAATAGACGGAGGATTGAACCAGCGGTCTTCGAAAAGACAGCAGCGCGCTTAGTTTTGTATAATACTAATTGCTGTACCTACTGTAGCTTTAACAACATCTTAATACTCTATTTCTTTGACCTTAAGCTTCTTCTTCTTCGTCTCGTAACGTGCCGAGCAAAATGGTCGCCGGCCCGGATTGGCCGTTTTGCATCACCGCGGATTTCAAAACGTCTTTAATCGTTTCGCTTTCCATGACGCTTTCTTCGTCATTCGCATCAATAGTCGTCGTTTTTGTCGTCGTCGTCGTTCGTTTCACGGACTCTTCCACGTGCGACCCGAGCAGTTGCTCTCTCAACGCCGCCTCGTACGCGACGTCGAAATCTTCCGCTTGTAAATCGAGTTCGTTTTGAACGACGTCGTGTTCGACTTTTCTCCTCAAATCGTCTTTTGGATTGTCGTGAAAAGCTAAATCTTTCGTGAATTGCTCTAAAAACTGTTCCGACTCCGGGTCGTCCATCAAAGCGTTCATTAAATCGCGTTCGAACGCGTCGGCGTCGAGTTCCGGCGGCGCAATTTTTTTCTTCTCCTTCTTGGAATAACTATTATTACTACTATTATTACTACCGTTGTTGTTGTTGTTGTTCGCGCGTTGCACTTCTTCCGCGCCTTTATACGTCGCTTTCGCGTTCATAAACGTCCCGAGTTTTTTCCCGACTCGTTTCACGTCCTCGCTGAATGCTTTCTCTTTCTCTCGCCGTTTATCGTCTTTGAGATCGTCGTCGAAATCGAATTCGTCGTCAAAGGCGCTGGGTCGTCCATCTTCGTCGTCGTCCGAGAGAGGATGCATTTCGCGCTCCGCCGCTCGCGCTAAAATCTCGTTGTCTAAATCGCGCATGCCGTCGCGCATCCACTGGTCGCTTTCCGGTTCGAGGTTTTGTACGTCTTCCTCTTCGTCTTCGTCTTCCTTTGTTTCTACGACACGTTCTAACGCGTCTTTGAATTGCAAAATCGCCGCGATTTCCTCCGCGTTGAATGTCTTCGCCAAATCCTCGTCCTCTAAACTATCATCTTCGCTGCTCATCAAAAGCTTTTCCAACGCAATCTCCATCCCGACCACTAACTTCATCCCGATATCAAACGCGTTGTGCAAATCCGCGTCGGTTGTTTTCGCAATCACATCCATCGGATACTTTCTCGGCGCGTCGAACTTTGCTCGAGCGAGTTGCGCGTACGCGCATCGAGAGAAGCGGAGCGTAACGGAGTCCATCTCATTCATCATCGCGTCGTCTTGGATGACGATGGAACTCTCCTCCTCTTCCTCCTCCTTTCCCGCGTTTGATTCGGCGGCGGGAGTATTAAAGTTCAAATTGCGAAAATCTTTCGAGCTTCGCACGTCCGCAGGCGTCCGCTCGTAAAACACGCGCGTCGCCAATTGAATGAACGTTTGTTTTTGCTTCATCGATTTCATCCCAACACGTTGCAAAGCTTTCCTCACGCGTTTCGGAAGTAACGCTCGCGCGAGATGTCTGGACGTTACGATCGCCTCCTCGGTTTGATAATATTTTTTCATCTTGTGCTCTTTGAGATGCGCGTCGATCGCATCGCCTAACCTGTACTTCTTTTGATCAGAAGCTTTAATCAACGCATTCAACGCGTCCACATTCGTCTTCAGCGCATCCATTCTGTCTTCTCTTTCTTCATCATATTCCTCTCGTTCCTCCTTCCTCGCTTCGTCCTCCGGCTCGTAAACGACGTGTACCGCGCCACGTCTAATGAACGTCCTCCCTTCCGCCACGTTCGGTTCCACCCACATCGGTAACACGTGCGCGCATTCTACCAATAAAAACTCCCCGTCGTCGTCGAACATGCGAACGGATGTGTCTTCAAATCGTACACTCAATCGAAACAAGATGTTCGCGACCATCCACTCGTCGTCTAAAGCGTCTCCGAATTTCGTCGATCCTTTCAAGCACCATCTTTTCGTCGCGTCGCAGAACGCACGGGTGAGGTTGAATCCTTCTCGGTGGTAACAGTAAGCGTCGTAAACATCATCTTTTCGCTTCATTTTCGATGATAGTAGTGCTTCTTTCGCTTCAAAGTCTTGCTCTAAATGTTTGAAAATTTCGTTCTTTTTCTCCTCCAACGCGCAAGAAACGTCGTCGAAGTAGATGAGATACTGCACGCAGTTTGGCTCCAAAGTGCGAGAATTATACTCATTGTCATCATCACCGATATGATTTAGTTTTTTTCTATTTTCCTCTCGTTCGGATGCATTCATTGTGTTCTCCTTGTTAGTGCTAAATTATGAGGAGATTCCCCTTAAGACTTAATTGGTTGTTGTGTGGTACTACCGTACGTAGTATAGTGGTACAATGTAGTGTGATGATGATATTACAGCAATTTAATACGTCTCTCTTTGAATCAATTCTTCTTAACTTTGTTCTCTTCCGGTGGATTCGCTTGTAAAGTTTGGAAAAACTCATTTAACATGCCGACGGATTCGTTCGCGCCGCCGCTCGTACGCACGCGGCCTCGAACCCATTTGCTTATTAAGTTTATATTCTCGCGGTTGTGACAAAACCTCTGGTCGACCAAGAAAATAGCGGCGTAATCGTGTAAATGCCGAACGCATCGACCGAGCGCTTGGTTATACGCTCGAAACGCTTGGTGTTCGTACCATCGATTGCCGTCGAGTAAGTTTTTCTGCGCGCCGTGCGCGGAGGAGTTGAACTGTTTCTTGAGGTTCACTTTGACGTCGCCGAGGTTTGGGAACGGGATTCCGATGCAAAACACCGCCCGCGCGGCGTTGTCTTTAAAATCCAAGCCTTCTGAACATTTGCCACGGAAAACGGCAAAGAGTAAGGAGCCTTTCTTTTTCAAACCGTCTCTGAAGTCTTCGAGGGTTTCGTCGAAACCTCGAGATCCGCCGGTTTCGAACACGATTTTCTTGTGCTTCGAAATCTGCGCGTGGTGTCCGGTGGTGTGGAACCACTCGTCCGAGATCCTCTGGATGAGTTCGTAGGACGGGAGAAACACTAAAACGCCTCCTGGAATGTGTTTGCAATACCGTAAAAGCATGTCGCCTAATCGCGCGGAAAAATCTTGGCCGCTCGATTGTAAATTTCTCCTCGTGATGGCACCGAGCGTATCGAGACTTTCCACGAAGATTTGGTTGTTCGGAACGACGTGCGGGGCGTCGACTTTAATCGGGAACGGAACGCCCAATTCACCCTCTAACGAAGACGTCGGAGATAACGTGCCTGAGGTTAAAATCACGCACCGCGCTTTCTCGGCGACTCGTTCAAACGCCACCGCCGGCCGGAGACACCACAGGGCAAAACCACCAGTCTTCTCGTCGTGTTTTGGTTTGTCCGCTGGGTTGTTGAACGCGTCGTGCGCGAATTGCGCGATGCATAAGACGTAATCGTTGGAGTACTTCTTGAACAAGGAGAATTTTGTCGCGATTTCGTTCGCGAATCGCATGGCTTGCATGCCCAAGACTCCGGTGACTTTCTCGCCTCGTTCCGAGATCATTTGCATAGTTCGCGATTGCTTGGCCGTTATCGCTTGGACTTCTTTCAAAACGGAGTCTAACGTCTCCTGTTCTCGTTTTGGATTACACAACGCGTCCCATAACTCTTCGATTATGACGTTCGGATCGCTTATCGTTCTCGTTTGTTTGTATCGATCGAACTCTTGTCTCTGTTTCATCTTTCTCGAGATCCACGCGGCAATTTGAATCAAGAAGTTCTTCACCGGTAAAGCTTCCGGAAAAGTGACAACCAATATCCCAATTTCGTTCAAATATCTCTCTAAATCTTTCTCGTAGACTTCCACCGACGCGCCTTCTCTGCAGACGTCTTCGATGTTGTGTCCTTCGTCGATGATGATGGCGGCGTTTGTTAAATCGATATCCATCGCCGCGCGAATGCCCTCGTCGAAAATGTAATTATACGGACACAAAACAAACTCGGCATCTTTGTATAACTCTTTCGTGACGTAAAAAGTGCACGCCTCGTGTTCCTCTGCGGCGTACTTCAAATCTTCGATGTCCCAAATGTGCGCGTTTCTCATCTCGTCTAATAAGTGCGCCTGGCGATTGAAATACGCGCACTTTGAGCTCGTCGAATGCGGCGGCACCGCTTTCACGCACCCTCTGGTCATCTCTTGACACTCCTCGTCCGTTTTCTTGGCCGGACAGAACTGTTGTCGAGATCCTAACACCGAAAAGTTTGGCCTGTACGGGCACCTCTTCAACTCTCTCGCTAACTGAGCGATTTGCGAATGCGTTCGCGAACACAAGAAAATTCTGGGAATTTCTTCCTCCTCTCTTTCCAACCTTTCCATCAGATTTTTCATCGATTGTTTTTGGTCGTTATCCATCCTCTCGGGGTCGCTATGTTCGTACTTCTTTCCTCCCGCGTTCTCTTCGAAATTTCCATAGCCCATACCCATGCCCATCGGCCGCATTTTCGTTTTGATGGGTTCAGAAATCCCTTTCCCGTCCGGGCCTAAACCTTGTCCGGGTAAGTGGCCCATTTTCGCTAATAACTTTGCGCCGATACCACCGTCTGGTGGGAGTACGTTTTTCGAGGAGTTGTTGTTGTTGTTGTTCGTCGTCGTCGTCGCAGCTTCTTCTGACTTTATCCTCGCATTATCTTTATCTTCTTTAACTTCTTCTCCCGTTTCCATTTTCACCGTTTCCGCCTCTCTCGCGCCGACAAACATCCCGTTCGCGGTTCTCCACCCATCCGGCAACCCTTTATTCTCCGGCGTCGCCCCAATTTTCGCCCGTTTCTCCCAAATCTGCCTCCTCATCTCCTTCTGAAACGCCAACGACGCGCACAGCAAGGCTAAACTCTTCCCCGTCCCCGTCGGCGATTCCACCAGCGCGTGTTGCTTCGTCTTGAGCGCTTGCAACACTTTCGACATGACAATCTTTTGCGGAATTAACGGCGTCAAGCCTTTCGGAAACGCCACGGGAATCCCCATCATCGGGAACGTGTTCGACGAATCCGGTCTTTGAGTGGCTGGGAGGACGTAATGCTCTTTCCGTCTCTTTCGATGTCCTTTCGCGTTGTTGTTGTTTATATTCGCGAGCGAATCTTCTTCTTTCATCATCGTCTGCGCGGAATCTTTCGAATCCCCCGGGGTTGAAAAATCCTCCTCGTTATCTTCTCGTTCTTTCTCGTACTCTAAGTTTACAACTTTTCCTTTAGTGTTGCACTTCGTGGAATTGACCATGTGTTCGTTCCTCGCTTTCGTCGCTTCCCGGAAGAGAAACTTGACTGATTTTTCGCTCTTGTATTTCTTCGTTGTTTTCGTCTGCGCTTTGTGGATGTTGGGGACGAGATGATTTTCATTTCTCTCTTCTTTTATTACCCCTTCGTGTTCTTCTTCTTCTTCTTCTTCCTCTGAAACAACGGGAACATCCTCCTTTGAAAACGCATCATCTTCTCTCCCTTTATTCTCGTTTTCGTCGCTCATTATGAGCACGTGTTCTTGTTCTCACTGAGAGCGTTGTTCTTCTTCCTCTTTTTCTCACAACGAGGCGAAACGAGATTTTTAAAAATGTCGCGTCGCTTTATATTTAGGGTCTTCAAAGTGCTCAGATTCGATGAGATGACCTTCTGATCACAGATACATATCGCTTTCATCAAACTCTTCTTCCGGAAGACGACGAGACCATCGAGCGCACTAACAGAAGCGCGAGAAAAACGGCTCTGTGTGTGTCATCATAACGGCGTTGGTTTGTTTGGTGCATTTGCATCAAGAGTCGTCGTCGTACCAACACGTGTTCAAAAGATACAACAGAGTCAAGGTTTAGTATTATTAGTAGGTATCCATACTCTTTTCAAAAAACCGACAGCTGCTTTTTAAAAAAAAGTGTCCTTTGTGTTGTTCCGTTGGTTTTAGATATAACAGAAGCACGTGCGGCTACGTGTCGTCATAACGGCTGGTTTTCTGGTACAACTATGCGTACGCGAGCGCAAAATGTATTACAATCAAGGAGGGCAGTAGTCGTACCAACGCGTTCAAAAGATGCAACAGTCAAGTAGGTAATATTTTCAAAAAACTGTTCGACAGCTGCTTTTAAAAAAAAAGTGTCCGTTGTGTTGTTTTTAGATATTCTTCCGAACGACGACGAGACCAACGAGCAGCGCAACAGAAGAAGCACGAACTGGCTCTGGTGCAATCGCGCGTCATATGCGAGCGCAAAAGAGCACAAGCGAGGAGGGCAGCAGTAGACCAACGCGTTCAGTCAAGAAGTTTATTATTACCTAAAATACGAGTAGTATTTTCAAAAAAAAAGTGTCCGTTGTGTTGGTTTAGATACAAAAAAAAATAGGGGAATCACCCTCAGAACAATCTCTCGCCGTTCTCTCTTCTCCGAGAACGAATTTGCGCGAATACTAATATGTTGTTTCGCAGCCGAGGAGGAGGAGGAGGAGTAGGAGGCAGCAGCGAGGAGACCGGCGAACGACAACGAAATCGAGAACACCAAATGCGGTCGCCTCTGGCGGACAGAAACGAACGAATTATATCCAAGACGACGGGGAAAGACGAGAGCGAGAAAGAGCGACGAGAGCGAGAGTTTGCGGGGGTAAAAAAGAAGCAAAACGAAGGGAAAAAAACGACGACTAAAACTACCGCGTCCGTGTCTGTCTGCCCGGACATCATCAGAGAGTACCGAGAAACGACGAGCACGAGAAGTTTAACCGAAAATGAGATTCAAATCAATTCGAGAGATGATGAACTCAATTTGGTGGGTGAGGAAGAAGAAGCGTTGAAGAAGACGAAGATATCGACGTCGACGAGAACGAAAAATTCGTACAAGAAAATGAAACTTTTAGGGAAAGGAGGGTTTGCAATCGTATACTCCGTGAAAGATTTGAACAAGAAACCCTCCGATGATGGCGTCGAAACACAATCATCCTCCTCGTCTTCGTATAATTATTACGCGGCGAAGGTTGTTTCGAAGAAAAATTTGGAACGGCAAAAGCAAAAGGACAAGATGTTGGCGGAAATTCGAATCCACAGAGCATCCGAGCACGAGTTTATCGTGAAATTTAAGAAATGTTTCGAAGACGAGATGAACGTGTACATATTGATGGAGAAGTGTTCGGATAGGACGTTGGCGGATGTGATTAAATACCGAGGCGCGATTACGGAAACGGAAACGAGCGCATACGTTTGGGAGATTTCGCAAGCGATGCAGTATTTGCACGAGAAATTAGTCGTTCACAGAGATTTGAAGCTAGGGAACGTCTTTTTAACGGATTATGGCTTGAAAGAAGCGTCGGCGATGGCGGACGAGAGCGAGAGAGTTCTGAGACGGTTTCAAACCGGCGAGGAGAGGTTGAAAGCTTTCGAACGGATGGAACGGTCGTTTTTGTTAGAATCTGGAAGTAGTAGTAGTAGTAATCATCATCATAGCAGACAACCCAGAATCAAAATTGGCGATTTCGGTTTAGCCGTGCAGTTAGCGCATAAGCGCGAGAAGAAATTCACGGTGTGCGGGACGCCAAACTACATCGCGCCGGAGGTTTTAGCCGGAAGTCAAGGCCCGGGGCATAACTCTGCGTCCGATATTTGGTCGTTAGGCGTTATAATATACGCTTTGTTATGCGGCGAACCGCCGTTTCAAACCGAATCGGTGGAAGCGACGTACAATCGAATTCGGAAGACGGATTTCGGATTCCCGGACGATCGACAGTGTCTGAAAGTGTTGTCGAGCGAACATTTATTGATGAATGTTACCACCACCACCACCACGAAAAAGAACAGCAACAACAATAATAATAATAGCGATGAGAACAACAAAAATAGCACCAAGAACGAAAACGTTCCAAACCTTCCAAAGTATAGGTTTCCGATAAGCGCGACCAGTCGAGATTTAGTCAAGAGGTGTTTATTAGCCGAAGCCGAGAAACGCTTAACCGGCGTTGAGATTTTAGAGCATCCATTTTTCGATGTCGTTTGGGCAGCTGCGAACAATCATCATCAAACGGCGGCGGCGACGACGATTCAGACGACGACGAGGATGACTGAATACGATAATCGCAACAGAAACATTATCATCGCCGACGCGATGACGACGTCGTCGACGACGCCGCGACGCGCCGCGAGCGTGCCTCCTTTGGTTTCTTCTTCGAACAAAGCTCATCAAAATCAAAGTCCAATGCATTCGGCGTTAGAATCGATATCTGGGTTGCGGCAAATGGAAGCCGACACAAAGCATGCTTTACAACAACATCAACACGCGCTGAACGGTCAAAAGAGTTGGACGAGACGAACGAGAAGCGCCACGATGGGTGGATCTACTACTACTACTACCGAACGAGAAAACATCGAATCCGCAAGGGTAGCGTTGGCGCAAATTTCCGTCAACGCCGGTAATGGTGGTGCGCAAACGACGACGACATCTCCACCGATAACGATGACGAACTTCACCAGAACGAATATTGACCACCGTTCATCGGGGTTATCGACGTCATCCTCGGCAAACAATAACAACGACAACGACCATATGCCGCTCTCTGCGAGAATCAAAGTAAAACATTTTACGAACCAAACCGAGCAGTGGGGTCTCGGCTACGCGTTAACGGATAACTCTTTCGGTGCCATTTTCAACGACGAATCGAGAGCGGTGTTGACGAAATGCGGAAAGTGCGTGTTTTATTGGCCAAACAACGTATCGGCAACGAGCAGCGCTCATCATAGCAGCAGCGCGGAGAAGAGAATCTCGCCTCGTAAAAAGTTTAGCTCGAAAATGTGCATCGCAGTGCCTCTTCGCCACGCGCAAAATGGAAACGCCGGAGATGATCATTTCAATCGCGATTTAGCCAAGAAGACGGCTATTTTGTTGCGTTTTAAAGAGATTTTGTTGAGAAAAGAGGAAGAGTTTCGTAGAGGTTGCAACGACGAGAACGAGATTAACGAGGACGAGAACGACACGACGACGACGACGACAGAGAAGAGAAAGAAAGTCGAAAAAGAAAACCTTCAACTCGATCCGCACGATCCAAACTACTACTACGACAAGAACCCGCTCTTTGATATCTCAAAATCGATATCTTTATTGCTCGACCGAGGCGCTATGATCAACTACTGGCGAACCGGACGGTCCAACGCGACGACGTTCACGTTCAACGATGGGAGTTTTCAAACATTATTCGGCGACGCGAACAGCACGAGCGTGTTTTGCTGCGACGACTACAGCCATCAGCATCATTCTTCGAATACGAATTTGAGAGGAGACGCCTATTATGGGGGCGTTCTCCACGGAGGAGGACAAGGAGTTACCAAACGACGCTTAGCCGTGTGCGAACAGCGAAAGATAGTATTAAAAAACCTCTCCAAAGTCCCGGTGAGCAACACCAGTCGATTATCCTCCGTATCGAATAGTCCCGCGAGTCCTTCGCCTTTGGGAAAGATGAAAACGTCCTCCGGAGTATCCTCCTCCTCCGCGACCATCCGCGCCAAAGTCTTGGACGCTCGCGAGATCCTCTCTAAATCCGCTCGCTCGGATACAAACTTGGAAAAGTGCGTCCGATATTGCCACGAAAGTGGCACGAGATTAGAAATGCAAAATAATAATAATTACAACAACGTTTAAGAGACAAGAAGAAGAACGTTTAGTAGTAAAAGCGGACAACAGAGGTTATATGACGATATATAATCATCCGGCGAAAGAGAAAGTTGAGGCGGATTTTCCCGCTTCGCCGCCAAAAGGCCGCGCGAGAATACGCGAAAGCTATTTTATTCTAACTTCGAGGTTAAAACTCCTACGTTTGCATAAGCATGTCTACATAAAATGCGATGACGTTATTATTAGTGTATTGTGTTATTAGAAACATCCGCATCCATCCGCATCCGTTTCAACTTTGTTTCCTTCTAAAGCTCAACCTCGATTTCCTCGCGTCCTCTTTCTCGTCTCTATTACTACTATCACTACTACTACTCCCGGTAAAACCACTACTATTCCCATCTCTCATGTTCGCCACGTTCAGTTCTCTCTTTTGTATCGTTTTAAATAAGAATGGAATCGCGCACACGACTAAACCGACGGAGACGCCGAGGAACACTTTCCGCTGATCCGCCGGTTTCTGTTCCATCTGATTTTGTTGCGCTTTACGTTGTCGACCACCTAAAGACGAGGATGTTGACGTATTGGAGGAGAAAAGAAGCGTTTGCGAATAGATGTTTGGATTTTTACGAGTTACGATCGTTTTCATCGATCGCATCGTCGCCATTCTCATCGTCTTTGCTCGTAGATATTTACGCGTAAAATGTCTGCACTTTTTATGATGCATTTTGCGCTTAAGAGTACGAGTACTACGAGCGCGACGCGAACGCGCGTTCTCGCGAACGACGAAAGAAAAGCGAAGAGACGGAAATATCGTTCGCAGTTTTATGCGTTTTCGTCAAAGAAGACGCGTTCTTTTGTCGAGACAAACGATTTTTCCGCGACGATTCCATCATCGGCATCACGGAACGGCGTAACGGCTTTCATCAAAACTAACGGTCGGGGGGAGTTGATGCGAACATCCGCGCATCCAACGCTCGCTTCATTCTCGATCCAACCGATGGACTCGTTTGGAATTTGGGCTATATTACTCGCGTCCTCGCATTTTGGCCTATGGGCGGAAACGAAACCGTGGGGGGCGTCCCTCGGCGGCGCGTGTTTAATTAGTGCCTTGACGACCTTGATTTTAGCCAATATAGGAATACTACCGCACGCGTCGCCGACGTACGATCAAATCAACCACATCATTTTACCACTCGCGGTACCGCTGCTTTTATTCAGCGCGAATTTAAACGTGGTGTTTAAATCCACGGGAAGGTTGGTGCCTTTGTTTTGTTTCGGATCGATCGGGACGTTGCTCGGCGGCGTCGTCGGATATATGCTCGTGCCTCTTTTGTCCTTGGGCGACGAGGCGTGGAAAGTGTGCGCGGCGTTGACGAGCAGGCACATCGGCGGGGCGGTGAATTACGTGGCCGTGGCGAACGTGTTGAACGTGAGCCCGAAAGTTTTAGGCGCTGGGTTAGCCGCGGATAATTTGTGCAACGTTTTGTATTTCGCGTTGCTGTTTTACTTGGCCAGGGACGCGGAGTACGTTAAAGACGGCGAAGAAGAGAAGAGTACGAGTATAAGTAGTAGTGGTAGTGGTAGTGAAAATAGTGGTAGTGCGAGTAGTACGAATAGTAATTCGTCGTCGTCGGCGGCTTCAGAAAAAGAGATTGACGAGATTGCAAAGGAGGACTCTTCCGGTAAAGGTTTCAGCACCTACAACGCCTCCGCGGCGCTCGCGTATTCCGCGGCGTCCTGTTACCTCTCCAAATCGTTATCGACGCTCATCAACGGCTCGACGTCGCTCACCATCCCGATCGCGACCATCTTTTCTGTTTTAATCGCCACGACGTTTCCGAAACAGTGCAAAGAAGTCGCGCAATCCGGCGAAGCTTTAGCCGCGTTAGCCATGAACGCGTTCTTCGCCACGGTTGGCGCTTCCGGGTCGATTGCCGACATGTTGTCCACGGCGCCGTCCTTGTTTTTCTTCTCCATGTGTCAAGTCTTGACGCATTTAACGTTCCTTTTATTCGCGGCGAAACTCTTCAACTTTCGTCGCTCGGAGGCGTTAATCGCGAGCAACGCCAACGTCGGCGGTCCGACCACCGCCGCGGCGATGGCGGCGAGTTTGAAATGGTCTTCTTTGGTCGTCCCCGGCATGCTCGTCGGCGTGCTCGGGTACGCCGTCGCGACGTTCATAGGTTTGGGTTTTGGCGAGTTCGTCTTGAAATCTTTTCTGAAACTCACTTAAGTAGTAGTAGAAAAAAGTGAGTCATAAAAGAAGAGAGCGCCTCTCTGAACGTCATAACAGATTGAAGAAAAGAAGAACATATCTGGATTTTATTCGAAGAGAGAGAATAGAGAGAGAAAATATATTGAGACGAGAGCACGAGGTGTGACACTGTGTGAATATCTTCGCAGAGCAGTTTCATTTTTAAAACACACGTATCGTTTATATATAACGCACTCGTACTCGTACCTCGTCAAGAGTCTCGATTGTACAAAACCCTAAACGTTAGGGTTTAGGTCGAATTGGATAAAAACCTCTCAAAACAATTTCCCTCATTTTTGCGCGCAATAAATACACACGACGCACACACTACTTTAGTATTGTTATTACTACTTCTTTATAATAATGTCATCATCGTTGTCGTCATCGTTGTGTTGTGCTTCTTTTTTCTCTGTCTCCTCTTTTACGAGTAGGCGTGTGAAAAGAAATGATATCTGTAATGGGGGCAAAAACGAAGGCAAATTCAGCCGCCAAGACACCTCTGTACAGCACCAAAGAAGGAGGAGGAGGATGACGATGAAAGCGCGATCCAGCGCGGAAACGCCCACAGAAACAGAAACAGAGCAAAAAGCAAACCAGTCGAATAAATTTATCCCGGCGCACATGCGCAAAACAGTCTCGAGAATCACCGAAGCGCAGATGAAAACGAACGGGGTGGAGCTTTCCAAAGCAGCCACTCAGGTGCAAGAATCCATCGCCGGGTTCCTGGCGTTTGAGTTTTTGAGAGCGAGAGTGAAAAACGTGCCGACGTTGAAAGTGTTAAACGTGGACCCACCGATTTTAACCGCACCGATGTTTTTGAGCGAGAAAGAGTGCGAAGATATCGAACGGGCGATGTTTGGAATTGATGGCGGCGATAAAGAAGAAAGCGAAAGCGGTTCCGAAGTCGTCGGGCAACAAAAAAAGGTGAACGGTTTGAGTTCTATGAAGAAAGCGGAATTAGTGCAGTGCTGCGAAGAGAGAGGGTTGGACGCGAGCGGGACCGTGGCTGTTTTGAGAGATCGATTGAAAGAGTTTAATACGAATGCTAACGACGACGACAGCAACGAAAAAGCTCCGTCTCCGTCCTCGAGATCCGACGAAAGCAGGAGCGCGAACACCGGGGGGGATCCGTTTCGAACGTCCAACCCAGACGCGTTGGTGAACGCGTCTTCCCGACCGGAAGCCGTGAACCAGCTCTTGAAGCGTTTGAACTACTTGTTCCCGGATTGCGTGGAGGAATTCGAGTCTCCTTCGGCGAGAAAAGAGAACAAATTGTGGGGCATAGAAGTCGTCGCCGAGGCGTACAAGTCGAGCGAAAATTTGCGAGCCTCTCACGCGGCGTTTGAACAACACGAAGCGATCGAAAAGCACTACCAAATCAGAGCAAACTGCACGTTCTTCTTAAACGAGAGCAGCGACGAAAACGGCGGCGGTGAAATCACCTTCCCGGCGTTACCCGGCTTATCCGTCAAACCGGAAAAAGGCATGGCTTTAATCACGTTCCCGTCCACCGCGGCGAGTCTCCTCGACCCGCGCGCCGCGACCGCCAGAAACGCCCACGATACCGGCGCAAATACAACATTAAACTCCATCGAAGTCCTCGTAAGAGGCGCGACGCCGAAAATCTTGACCGAAGAAGAAGCCGCGGCGGAACGTAAACTTCGCCACGAGGAAGAGAAAGAGCGAGCGAGACTCTTGGCCATCCCGAGAAGCGAAAGAAGAAAGATGGAGAACGGGGAAGACAAACCGAAAAACTCCAGGAAGAAAACGACGAGAGATTAATGAATATACTGCTCCATAAATATGTGTCATTTTATGTGTACATATGTGTACTTACTTACGTTCGCTTCGCGTTCGATTTTCTCGTCGTCCGGGTTTTCATCTTCACTTAATTGCACGCACAAATCCCATTAAAGAACAACACCATTCTCATCATCATCAACCCTCCTCTCGATCGACGGGCAAAAAAACGAATAAAACAACAATGTCATTCTTCGGCATCGGTCCGTCTGCGAAATTGCTCACCGTGGATGTCACCTTCATCCACCCGAAACGCGCGTGCGTGGTGAAATCCTACACCATCGGCATGTCCGGGGGACATCTCACCGGAGATACCGGGGCGACTTTGATGCACTCGGGAGGCGGGAATATCGCGCGGGAAACGCTTCCTTTGATCACGTCTGGTGCGTAGTGTTCTTTGCTCGTTAAAGTCGCTCATCAGTATTTCTTAAACGCTTCTTAAACTTTACAACACGCAGGAGAATCCATCGAAGGCGTTTTGCACGTCTCTCCAGGTAGGATGCGAAAATTTTCGCTCGCGTGCGAACGTTGAGACATTAAAGACGATTTTGCTTTTAATGATGCGAGAGATCTCGAGAGATCTCTCTCGCACTCTGCGTCTTCGTCTTTGTCGTCGTCTTTGTCCTCGTCTGAATCGTCGTTTTCTGTCAAGATGTGAAACTTTGCGTAGTATGAGTATCGCCGCCGGAAGCGTTTGTTTGCGATCGAGATGATGTTTCTTCTTCTTCTGTTTCTTCTTCGTTGTCTTCGGGTTCGTTTTGATGAGATCTCGAAAACTTCGGGTGGTCGTTTTGTTGTCTTCGTTTTGTTTGTCGCGGATGAGTAATGATTTGTATATACGTATGAACTGACCGTATGGGTGATGATGGTTTTACATGTACTCTTTTCAACAGTTCCCGGGAAACGCGTGGAACATTTGGGGGTGAAAATCGAGCTCATTGGACGAGTGGAAGCGTATTTCGATCGGTCCGGTCGCGAAGGCGACGGGGATTTTCTTTCTATTTTGCGCGAAATTGAACCTCCCGGGACGCTTTCGGAACCAATCTCGAAACCGTTTTCGTTTAAATCGGTGGATTTTCCGAACGAGTCCTACAACGGGAAAAACGCGTCTTTGCGCGTGTTTTTGAAAGTCACGGTGGTGAGAAGTTACGCGTCGAACATCGTGAACGAGTATAAATTGTGGGTGCGAAACGTGAGGGAACCGCCGGAGGTGAATAATTCGATCAAGATGGAAGTCGGGATCGAGGATTGTTTGCACATTGAGTTTGAATATAGCAAGGCGAAGTATCACTTGAGAGACGCGATCATCGGGAAAATATTCTTCTTGTTAGTGCGAGTGAAGATTAAACGGATGGAGATTGAAATTCGAAGAAGAGAGATTTGCGGGTTAGGCGCGAACGCGCACGGAGAGAACGAGGTGATTGCGAAGTTTGAAGTCATGGAAGGCGCTCCGGTGCGAGGGGAGTGCATTCCGGTCAGGTTGTTTTTGTCTCCGTACGATTTGACGCCGACGTATAAGAGCGTAAACAATAAGTTTTCGGTGAAGTATTACTTGAACTTGGTGTTGATCGACGACGAAGATAGGCGGTATTTCAAGCAACAGGAGATTATTCTGTACAGATCCGAGTTGCTCTAATAGGTTAGAATAAATAGTAGAGAATAGTAAAGTACGGCAGATGTGCGTTTTGTATTTCAATTCATTCCAGTGAGTTCTTCATTTACGTTGTTTGCCTTCATGACCGCAAACGTTGGCTCGTTGTTCTCCAACAAGTATAACGTCAACAGCCAAAGGTATCCTAACGTGTTCCCTAATCCGTGCATACCTTGTTTATACCCGTTTTCTGCGTCGAATCCTAAATTCTCCAGCGCTTTCTCACCCGTCGGTCCGGGCGTAAACTTCAAGCCGGTGAACTCGTTGCAACACAAACACTGGAACCCTTCTCGAATTAACGAGCACTTGTTTATCCATCGAAAACACAACGGCACGGTTTCCACGTTTACGTAGTACCCGCCAAAAACGATGAAAAGAACCATAATACCTGGACCCATAGCGATCGCGGCTTCCGTGCTCGGCGCGACGGAGGAGATGGCTAAACCCATCGCGGACGCGCAAAAGGATTCCATAATAATCGCCGAGGAGAATTTCAAGAATTTAGGCACGGTGGGTTGTAATCGAGTCATCGGGTAGACGACGCATCCAAACGCGAGCGGAAACAAAGCGCTGACGGGCAACTCGGCAAAAATCTTCGCCACGAAGAACGGCAAGATGCCGTAGCTATTGTTCGCGCGTTCGCGAGTGACGATGGTTTTCTCCTTTGTAAACGCAGTCAACGTCTTCATTAAAGCCGCCATGGCGGCGTTGATGGTACTGACTTGGAGCAAACCGAACCTGTTTTGCATCGACGCCGGGTCCATTTTGAGCTTCCAGAATATAGATCCGAAAACGAGCGCCGAGTTGAGGTTTGCAGTCAATCGAATCCTGTTCGTCGTCTTGTCTCTCACGACCTGTTTAAACGCTCGATGGAAGAGAAGCGGAAATTGACCCAAGAATTCTTGGATTGGATTTTTAGTATTATTACTTTTTGTTTGTTCTTCGACTGCTCCCTCCGTCTTTTCTGCGGGCGGCGAGATAGCATCAGCAGTGTCACCACCACCACCAAAACTGGCGGCTCCATCATTCTTCCGAGAGGCGTGCTTCGCCACCTCTGCGATTAACTTTTCGCTCTCCAACATCGTCTCCGGCGTGCTCGCGTCGACGCTGATCAAATCAATCACAAACTCGAGAATGTTGTGCCCTCTCGGGCACTTCTGGCCTAACTTGTTCTCAAAATGCCCTTCCAAATTGTCCATCGATCCGTGATACATCAACTTCCCGGAGGATAAAACGGTCACGTCGTCGAACAAATCCACGATTTTCTGCCTCGGTTGATGAATCGAGCACACGACGATAGTTCGTCTCTTCTCGCACAATCTCTTCAACGCTTGAACCACGTTCAGAGCCTGATACGAATCCAACCCGCTCGTCGGTTCGTCTAAAAAGATCACCTTTGGATTCGACACCAAGTGACACGCCAACGATAACCTTTTCTTCTCCCCGCCACTACAACCTCTCGTTTTCGCGTCGCCGACCTTGGTCTCCGCGCACTTCATCAAACCCAAATCCGTCATCAAACGAGAGCAAATCTCTTCGTCTTGTAAAACCACATCCGATATGGCGAGTTCATTTTTCGATCTCGCCAGCTTTACTGCGAATAAAAGCGTTTCCTTGACCGTGAGTTGTGCGAAAAATGCATCCTCTTGCTCCACGTACGACATCCGTCCTTCCCTTCTCAAAAGGCCACTTAACTGTACATTCTTCCCAGGAACTCTTTCCGCTAAAGCGTTCAACAGGGACGTTTTCCCAGACCCAGACGGCCCCACGATGGCAAACAAACGTCCGACGTGCGCTTCACCGGAGATTTCAGATAAGATTTGAATAGTTTTTGATGGTGTTTTCTGCGTCTTTTTGTGCATGGATAAGTGGATGTTTTTCCACCGCAACACGGGGAGTTGTTCATCAATTAATTCATTCTGCTTTGTTTTCTTCTTTGTTGTCTTCTTCTTCTTCTTGAGGAGGATGTTTTTCGCGACGGCGACGGATGCGAGCAAAGGATACTTTATTTTACTCGGGAATGTGGCGTATATCGCGGTGCCTAAAAGGAACGCAGGCCCGACGACCATATTTTCTTTCCTTTGTCTTTATGGGGAAATGCAGAACTCTGAAAACCTTATGAAAGTGAAGAACGAAGATTTAAGCTTTAAGCAGATTTAAGAAGCGTCGAAGCTTTTGCGCGTATAACTCGTCGAGCTTGATACTACCGTTTTATTTATTACCCGATGATGTAAATCTATGATACTTTATATTAAACTCTAAACGTTTTGGTTTCGCGCGTATATTTAAGACGACGAGCGCTACCGAGACAAACACAAGAGTAGTCTACTTACTGAGGCCCCATCCCGGGTCGAAATCCCGGCGGCGGCATCATCATCCCCGGAGGCCCACTCGAAGGTTGTTGCTGCCCTAACCCTGGCGGCGGCATCATCCCCGGCATCATCATCGGCGCGCCTCTCCCCGCCGGTCTCGCCACGCCCCCTCCCGGAATACCTCCGGCGTCCGCTCCTTGCTTCTGCGAGGAAATTTTCTTCACGCGAATCGGCGGCCCTTCCACCGCGACCGAGACGACTTCTTCGCCTCTCAGTAACACGAATCCAAGGACTCTCCTCACGTCTCCTCCTGCGTCTTCATCGTCTTCTTCTTTCGTACTAGTATTCGTTTTCTTCTTCTTCGGAAGTTTCCGAAACTCCTCCGAATCCGCCAAGACTAAGTTCATGTGTCTGTCGAAGGCGACGAATCGGCCGACGATTTGCCTCCCGTCCACGATCGTCGCTCGGATTCTGTGGTTGATGAAAGAGAGCATTTTGGTCGTGCGGTTCACCGCTACCATCTTGAACTGCTTTTTATGTGTCGTTTTTCTCGCGATAATAATACTGATAGTAATCGATATGCGTTGAGTCGTTTAAGCCGCCAACTTCAAAACTCTTCTTTTCTCCGTCGCGTGATCTCTCGATTTCCAATTCTTCTTCTGTCTTCTATATATACAACACACGAAAGACAAAACACACACAGAAACTTCAAAAGCCTACTAAATAATAAAAAGGGGTTTTGTTACTTCTCGCTTCCGTGCACAGAAGACGTAGTAAAAAACGCTCTCTCTGTCGCTCGCAACAAGAGCAACGTTTAAGTGCGTGAATGTTCTGACGCAAAATCACTCCAAACTGTCCTTTCGAAAGAAAGAAAAGCGAAAGAAAAACAAAAACTACACTTTTAGGGTTTCAATTTAAATTTTAGGGTTTAGAGGAGGCCATTTGAGAGGCGTTTTTCTCTTACACAGTAGAAACACTTCAAGGGGTTGACCCAGATCGAAAACGGTCGAAGGTGTGCGCGTAGTGTCGACGTAAACCAGGCACTAAGAAGGAGAGTCTCTCATTAGTCAGAGAACACTTCATCTCAACTTCTCACTTTAAAACACACAGTACTATATATATATAACGTCTTTTGAGGAGAGACTAGTCTGTGTTTTTGTGTTTTTGTGTATCTTTTTGACCACTCTTTTATTAAAACAAGTATTCTTGCTTAAGGGAAGAATTGCTCATTAAAACCTCTTCTCGATTCGTATTCACTCGCATCACTGTATCGAGAGAAAACAGAGCGCGAAGGATGACTTCGACGAGGATGATTTTCGCTTCCGTGATACCTCCTCACAGATCGTCGTCGTCGAAATCATCGTTTTTCAAAGCGCGTTTTCGGAGGAGGCGGGGTGTAATAAAGACGTCCGTGAATGCGAACGACGACGGGAGGGACAATTCTTCGTCGTTGCATCGCGCGATGGATAAAATGGAAATTAAAGACAAAGACGAGGAAAGAGGAGCGGTTGTTCACAATAAAAGAGAAGAAGCGTCGTCGCTGAATAACACGCATTCGAACGAGAAGGAGACGGTATCGTTGCAACGAAAGAAGACGACCCAGGTAAAGAGTCCGAGTGAGAAGAAGAAAACAAAAAGCAACTTTGCTGAGGCGGCTGGAACCACCAAGAGGAGGAGTCTTAAAGCGAATACTAACGCGCACAAGAAACGCCTGATGGCAGAGAAGTACAGGAGAGAGCATCATCAAAATCATCGTAAGAATACTAATACTCATAGTACTAATACTAAGAACGAAAAGGAGGGTGTTCATAGAAACGCGGAGCTGGATTCGATGCGACCGGGCGAGCGGATCGTGAAAGCGATGGAGAATATCAGCGCGTTCGATAAGTATAGGTATTACTACGGCGGGGGCAAGAAAAAAGACGAAGACGACGAAGACGAAGACGAAATGGCGTCTTCATCGGAATACGAACCGATTAATTTTGATTTAGTGGAAGTGGACAGCACGGAAGTGGAGAGGTTGTACAAAAGTCTGGAACGAGATCCCGCGGAGTTATCCGCGGACGACGAGTTTAAGGATTTGTTGATGGAGGTTGACGCTTCTTCTTCTTCTTCTTCTTCTTCTTCTTTTGAGGATGGAGGAACTGACGACGAGGAGAACAACAACAACAACAAGAACAACAACAACAAAGAAGAAGACTTTGAGAGGAGGAGCGGTGAAAATAGCAGCAGCGGCAATAATAGAGGTAGTAGTAATAGTCTTAGCGGGGGACAACAACGCAGGCGATACAACAACAACGTCATCGGCAACCACAACACCACCACCACCAGAACAACGAACGCGGACGTGTTCCATTTGAAAGACGTCGCGCGAGCGGTGATTAATCCGTCCTCGTCGTTGGCGCAACACAATCTAGACGAGATGAAAAACAGCAAGATCGAGAAAGATCCGAACCATAAGTTTGGCACGTCGACGATTAATTTCGCGATTAAAGAGTTGGGGGAGAGAAACGACTTTTCGAGGGCGTACGCGTTGTACAGGTGGATGTCCACGCAAGCGTTTAACGACGAATCGAAATACTCGCCGAACGCGTACACGTTTTGCGCCTTGGCGTCGAGCGCAAAGACGAGTCGCGAGGTGAGAATCGTCCTCGAGGTGTGGAGAGGCGAGTTGAAAATCGCAAAGCACATGTTGAATAATAATAAGAATACTTCGAAAGCAACAGGAGGAAAAGATGTAGATTTCGATTCCACGCAATCTTGGCTCGCGCGAAACGAGTGCGCCTCCGCCGCGATTGCCATGACGACGAAAATCGGCGATTGGCAATCCGCGTTGGAGATTTTCAACGACGTGAAGAAGATTGGGAACGTGAAGAGAAACATTTACACGTACACGGCCATCTTAACCGCGTTGAGAGATAGCGGCAAAGCGGACGAGGCTGAGCAAATTTTGTACGAAATGTTAGAGGAAAGAAACGTCCGAGTGACTTCTCTAGCGTTCAGTTTAGCCTTGGGCGCGTTTGAAGTCGCTCGAATGTGGCAAGAAGGGAACAAACTCGCGAAATCTGCGTTTAAAGTGTTCCAAATTGACTCACCGGATGCGACGTTAACGCACGCGATTATCACCATGGCAGGTCGCGCTGGAGATTTGCAATTCGCCTCGGAAACGTTCGAGAACATGAAGAATTCAACGTTAGTGGTGACGACGTATTCGTACAACGCCTTATTAGGCGGGTACGCGCGGTACGGGGACTGGGAAAGTGCTCACAGAGTGTTTAGCGATTTACGCCAAGCGCATTTGCAACCGGACAGGTACACGTACACCCAACTCATCTCAGCCGCGGAACGCGCGGGAGAGTACGAAGCCGCCGACGTCGTGTGGCGCGAAATGTTGACAAAATCTCGACACGTCGTCCCGCACACCGTCATGTGCGGCGCGTACATTCACTGCTTGGCCAGACAAAGACGAAACTTGGAAGCTGAGGACGTGTTGGAAACGATGAAAGCGAGATGGGATGTGCCTCGAAACGCCGCGGTGTACAACGCGTTAATCGGCGCGCACGTGCGCGCCGGAGATGTGCCGAAAGCCTTACACGTCTACGATCGCATGCAAAAAGAAGACAACATCATGGCCACGGAAATCACGTTCGCGGTGTTAATCCGCGCGTGCGAGGAAGACGGCGAGTTTGTCAAAATGGCCGATCTGTTGCAACAAGCGAAAGAGTTGTTGGCGAGAGAAGGCAAATTGGTCATGGATTTAACCGGAGGAGGTGGGCGAGGAGGCTCGAATGGGTTGTTTTGATCATCATCGTCGCGATTTTACTATTTTAGGATTGTTTAGTATTATGCGTTTAGTTATAGATAATATTACCGAACAACGGAGTCGTCATCGAGCGGCGGCGACTAATAATAGCTTGGTATTCTTTTGTCGTTCTTCTTTGTCTTCTTCTTCTTCGGGTCGCCGCCGTTCCTTCTTCAAAGTCAAAAACGGAACCAAGTGGTCGTCGTCCTCTTCTTCCGCTTCTTCCCTTTCGTCCTCCCTTTCATTTCCGATTAGTATTATTCGTTCCATCTCGTCTCTCGCTCGCTTCTCCGCCATTTCCAACGTCAACTTTAATCGCTCCAACGTCGTTTCTAATCTCGCGATGTCTTCTTTCCGTTTCTTCTTTTTCGCGTTGTCGTTATCGTCGACGACGACGGCACATCGACGATACCATCCGGGATGTTTTTGTACGTTCAAACTTTTCTTCGCGGTTGTTGTTGTTGTCGTTCGTCTGACTCGGCTGACGGAAGAAAGCGTCGATTTCATGTACCTTTGCGGTAATATCGTTTTCAACAACAACGAGGAAGCAGCATCCGCGGCGGTACTTTTGCCTCCTTTTACTATTATTAATTTTTCTTTCACTCTCGGGTGTTTCAAGAGAAACCGCAATCGACGAACCGCTTTCGTCGCGTTCGTGAACGACTTTGACTTTTCATCATCGGAAAAGTAAGTGTTGTTGTTGTTCGTGTTGTTGTTGTTCTCGTCGCTTACGTCGTCGTCGTCATCCTCCGACGACACCAAAGATGATGATTTTAATGCGTTGACCGAGATCAGATTCGTTTTTTTTTTAGAATCATCATTTTTGTTGACGTGTGTGTTGCGACGACGACGAGATAAAGAAGACTTCGACGCGGCGACGCGAATGAGGTCGAAGAATATCAACGAAAGAGGATTTTCGCCGCTGGGAATGGTCGTCGTCGTCGTGGTGATCATCGCTTTTGATTGAAGACTTTGTGATTTTTTTGATTTTTTTTTAAAAATATAGACGTTTTTGGTACAAATGTAGTGTGGTTTAATAATAAAAATACCACGTGTTGAGAATAATGTTTTTAAAGCGGCGCGGCGTTCTCCTTGGCCACATGTCCTTTCTTGGCCGCCGCTTTTGTTGTTGTTGTTGTACTTTTATCCGCTCTTTTCTGCGCGGCTGCCCCTAACGCGCCCCCATCCTTTTTATCTTCTTCGGTGACTTTATCCTTCAACGCCGGCGCCGTGCGGGATACGGTGGATAAGCCGTCCACAAACTTGGTCCTAAAAATAACGTTCGCGTTGTTAAACATGCCTTCTTTCAAGGAGACGACGATGAACTGCGAAAACGGGAAGTGCGTGCGAATCATTCGTCCGATGTTTTGCGTGTGCGATAAATCCAACGCCGCGTCCACTTCGTCCAAGATGTAAATAGGCGCCGGCTTGAAGAGCAAAAGCGCCAATATTAAACTGAGCGCGAGCAAGGATTTTTGCCCGCCGGAGAGTTCCGAGAGCGATTCTTTCCACACTTCACCGAACGCGACTTTGACTTCTAAACCGTCCAAGAACGTAGTGCCTTCCACCGGTTCCAACTTCGCTCGCGTTCCCGGCAATAACGTCGAAAAGATGGATCCGAAATCTTTGGTCACTTTTTGCCAAACCAATTCGAGCGTCTCTCGCTTCTTCTCGTCCAACTCGTGGATGACTTTTTCAATCTTCGATCGATCGTTCAGAACGATTCGTCGTTTCTCTTGCAACTGCTTAAACTCTTGCTCGGCTTTATCGAACATGGCGATGACTTTTTTGTTCACTCGTTTCCCGAGTTGCTTTTGCGTCTCTTCCGCCTCTTGCAACTGCTTTTGCGCCTTCTTGACGTCTCTCTTGGAGAAGTCGTATTCCGTGCCCTCTTTGCCGAACAGCTGCCTTTCGTGTTCGGTGGCCCACGGGTGCTCTTTTTCGAGCAGATGGAATCGCGATTGAGCGTCGCTCGCGGCTTTGGCAAACTGGTCGATTTTGAAGTTTAACTTCTTCGCCTCGACGGATTCGTCCATGTGTTTCTGCTCGAGCTTCGATTTCTGTTTCCGCAACGAGGCGATTTCATCGTCCGTCTCTCGTAACTTGGTTTGAATGATTTCCAACGCTTTGCTCTCTTCGTCAAAAGCTTGTTGTGCGTTTATCATCTCTCGTTCAAACTCGATGACTTTTTTGGATAACGTTTCGATGCCTCCTTTCGCGTGCTCGATGTCCTCCTCCAAGCTCGCGATGGCTTTCATCGCCGCCTCTTTCTCCACTCGAGCGTCTAAAACAATCGTCTCTTTCTTCTTGATTCTCTCTTTGATGTCACCGACCAGCTTTTTCGTCTCTTTCACCTTCTTCTCCGCGTCTTTTAACAAGTTTTGGCGCTCTTTGGCGAAGTTTTTAATCTCCGCGTCGAGTTTCTTCTGCAACGCGAGCGTTTCTTCCTTCACTCGCGCCATCTCTCGGACGTTTCGTTCGCACTCTGCCAACTCGTTCGTCAGCTTCGTTCGTTTCTCTTCCAACTGAAACGCCTCGGATTCGCTGTTTTTCTCCTTTAATAAGTTTAATTTGTGTTCACATTGGTCCAACTTCGTTTCCAGCTCCGTGTATTTTTTGCGCTCGATTTTTGCCTTTTCGATGTCTCGGTCGCACCGCTCGATGTCGTCGCGCAACTCGCTCGCTTTCATTTCCGCTTCGGAGAACGCTTTCAACTTTTTCAAGACCGATGAACCTTTATTTCTCGATCCACCGGTTAACAGTCCAGTTGGGTTCAATAAATCGCCCTCCACGGTCACGCAGTTCAACAAAACGTTCTTATCGAACGCCACTCGCTTCGCCGTCTCTTGCGTTTGACAGACGAACGCGCGACCGAATACGTAGTTCATCACCGATTGCACCGATTGGTCCTTTGCCGTCACCAAAGACACCGCCAACTTTGCCTCGTTGTTCGAGACTTTTTCAGCCGCTTTGACCTGTTCATCGTGCGCTTTCCTCCCGTCGACTTTATCCAAAGGCACGATCGTGACTCGTTTTTGCAACTCTCCGCGTTCGAGCAACGCTTTACCGGTATCCGCGGAATCGACGACGACTTGGTACAACTTACCACCGGCGATGACTTCTAACGCCGTCATTGTCGACTCATCCATCACGTCGAACAGTTTCGCAATCGTTCCTTTCACTTTCTTCGCGCGATCGAACTTCACGTCTGGATTTTTGAATTTGAAATCGAGACCGGCGAGCTTTCCTTCGAGTTGGTCGCACGCGTCTCTGGCGTCCTCGAGCGCGGATTCTAATGAAGCCTTTTTCTCCTCCAACTGCGCACATTTGTCTTGAATGTCGTCGAATTCGGTTTCAAACGATGCCAACTCCAGTTGTGCTTTCTCCACCATCTTTACGGCTTCGGACATTTCGTTTTGCATCTTCGCGCTTTCCTTCGCCTTACACGCTTTCAACTTCTCCGTCTCTCGCATCTCCTTCTCGATGTGTTTTTGCCTCAATGCTTCCGATTTCGCCTTGGCGTCGCACTCGGCGACTTTCCCGATCGCTTCCATGAGTTGCGTTTGTAACGATTTGTTCTCCGAAGTATCCCCGGCGCCGGTTTGGACGTTCATTAATTTTCGCTCGCTCTTCTCCGCCTCCGCTTCCGCCGAGCGTAAATTTTCCTCCTCTCGCTGCGCCTCGAGTTCGAGATCTTTGACTTTTTCTTTTCTCTTCTCGTCCGCGGAGATTGCATCTGATTTGCTCTTTTCGAGCTTCTTGAGAGACAATTCCTCGCTTTTCATCTCTTTCGAGACGTGTTCGAACGCGCTCGTTTTCTTGACCAACTCTTTCGATTTCTCCTCGACGCGCTGCTTCGAAGCGTTCAACTGGTCGCCGCACGCCTTCTCGCGGTTTTCAATCTTCACGGCGATGTCTTTATCCATCTCTTGCGACATCGCTTTCGCCTCCATCGCCTTTGAGAGATGCATTTCCACGGTTTCTTTCAACTTTTCCGACTCCTCTTCCGCTTTTGTCATCTCTTCCTCTGCCTCGCAAAACTCCACCGCGACGCAAAATCGCCTCAACCGTTCCAACGTATCGTTCGCCGACGCCCATTTCATGTACTCGCCGCGTTCTTTCCGTAACTTTTCAATCGTCGGTAAAATCTCCTCTTCGAGAAGCTGATCGATTTCCGTCACTTTCAGTTCTTTCTTCGTCAAAGTTTTCGTCGCCGCTTCCTTCTTGCTCTCGTACATCCTCGTCCCGGCGGCTTCCTCCAACATGCCTAAAATCTCAATCGGTTTCATGTTCAAAACCTTCGTAATCCTCCCTTGCATGATTAAAAAATGCGGATTGTTCACGTTTAACTGCACGGAGTGAAACAAATTCTGCACCCTCGTCGGTTGCGCGACTGACCCATTGATCATGTACTTATTCTTCCCGCCGATGACGATTTGACGCGTCACGGTGACTTGATCGCAGTGTTCGTACCCGACGGGCGAGCGAGACTTCTCCGAGTTGTTGAACGTAATCGAGACGGACGCTTTCGTAATCCCAGCTTGGCCTTGCTTGTATACCAGCTCTTGCAAAGAGGAACATCGTACCTAGAGTTTTAACGCGTTATTTGATCGTACACGTCATCGAGAGAGAGAGTAGAGACATTCGTGAGTCCTCCGCGCGCAAAAATCCACCTCGAGGGGCTTCACCCCAAAAGGGGAACGAAAATTCAAAATCAGAATCTCTCGCTCCTTTTTCTACGCACACTCTCAGCATCCTCTCGTTCCCGAACGCGAAAGAACGCGAGAAAGACGACAGAAAGAGTACGCAAGAGAGAGAACCATCACATCGTCACGAGAAGAGTGCGCACCTGACTTAAATTCGTGATCCCGAGGACGAAGCAGATGGAATCCAAAATGTTTGATTTCCCGCTTCCGTTCAAACCGGTTATGGCGTTGAAATATTGGTCGAATTGAGGGACGATGGTACGTTGGGCGTAGGATTTGAAACCGTCTATGCAGACCTCCTCGACGTACATCGTGTGTTGGCTTTTAAAGAGTAGCAGTGACCGCAGATGGGGGAGTATATATATGCGCGCGCAATGTGAGGACATTCGAGAGACAAAATGGAGCAAACGGGCGGATACCCTAAACAGTTTCAGTTGAGACCCCTACAGGGAAACGGTACTCCGCGCATGACGTAAACCTTTACAAAAGCGTGATATTGATGATAGCGATAAAAACGTGTTTTGTTGTTGTTGTTGTTGTTGTTCTCTCTCTCTCTCTCTCTCTTTCGAAACTCGAAAGGAAGCCCACGTCTTCGTCTTCGTCTTCGAAAAACACGGCGGCTTTTTAAAGTCTCTTTTTTCCGTGCGTAAAACAACACCACCTCGCGGCAAATTCATTTTATATTAACACTTGAACGAGCTGCTTTGGATTCCACCCGCCGCCCAGGGTTTGTTACAGTGCGCGAAGAAACTCATCATGGTCACGTTGACTTCGTCGCCGCCGTCCGTGCCGCTTTTTATTCTTTGACTTAAATCGTCGTTCGAGGCTCGATCGCCGTCGTTGATGTCGCTTCCTTCGGTTAACATTTTCATCTTGAACTTTCGGGTGAACTTTTCAAAGAGTTTCGCGTCCGACATTAACTCCTGTCCGAACGGTGCGACCGAGATGACTTTTAACGCTTCGTCTAAAGAGTCAAACCGCACTTTATCTGCCTCAAAAATCACGTCCACGTTTTCAAACCCGGCTTTGATTAAATCCGTCTCTAACCTATCGATGGCGTCCACTCTCGAGGTCGATTCGAAGTCGCCGCTGTACGAAAACGGTTTCAGCAATATCGGCACCCACTCTTCTTTTTCGCACTCGATCAAACAGTCTCTCAAAACTTCGAACAACTTCTGTCCTTTCACCGGCGCCCAAACGGCGACGTTAAAATGCGCGCCCGGTTTTAAACTCTTGAAAACATTCGTAAGCGCTCGCTCTCGATCGGTAAAAAACTGCGCGCCTTGATGACAATACGCTCGATCGAACTGGTCCTCCTCGCTCTTCCATTCTTCCATCGGAACGACCTCGTACGTAATCGGTGCCGGTAAATCCAAATCCTCGCGAGTTTTCTCGTTCTTTGCTCTTTTCTCCGCGAAAATGTCCTCGCGTCGCTTCGCTTCCTCAACCATCCCTTCCGAGCTGTCGATGCCAACCACTCGTGAAAATCTATCCTCGTTGCCTAAAATCGCCGCGATTTCTCGACTCGTCGCGCCGGTCCCGGAGGCTACGTCTAAAACTTTCTCCCCGGATAAAGGCATGGGGACGGAATCGATGAATTTTCTCGACCAGGGTTGGAATATGGTTCGTTCCAGGACCGAGGCGTAGTGTTTTGATTGCACCGGGGAGAATGGAAACGAAGCCGTCGACGACATTGATTTTGGCGACGATGATGTTGAAGAACTTCCGATGAAAGCGTGTTTGTGTACGACTGCTTTGAGCCAAACGCTACCACTACTCGTACTACTCGTGCTACTGATGCTACTCATGCGACGCATCAACGACGCACCCTTTTCCATGCGGTGGAAAAGCGCTTTAAGAAAAGGTTGGTGGTGGTGACGACACCGACGCATTTTATCCATTTTTTACTTGTGAGGAGACAACGAAGGGAAAATACGAGAGAGAATAAAACGATACGCGTCATCATCGAATGTGTTCGAGCATTCGAGTGTGTACTACTATTTCCTATAACATATATATACTACCAGTATGTTTCCACTTCTTTTGCTAAAATGACTTCTACGCGACCTCTCGAGATTTCCGACTCCTAAAGAAGCGCGCGACTCCGGCGAGCGCGAAGAACGAGCCCACGAGCGCCGCCAGGTAAACGACAGAGTCCTGGAGCCTTTTCGCTTCAGCTGTCCTTTTCTCTTCGCCGCCGAGAAGAAGCAACCCCCCTCGCGGCGAAAACGTTTTATTAAATATCTCGTCGATATTAGTCACCCCGCCTTGTTTCAACGGCGAGAGGTAATCCAGAGTTGTTCCGACGGTTGCCCCGCTGTACACGTCGGAAACGGTTGCGCAATTTCTTACGTTATCGCGACACCAGGACGTGACTGTACTAAGAACCGGAGCACACTTCGTGCGTTCGTAGTACTTTTTCTCTCGATCGAGCAGTAAAGAAACCGACGAAAACGACGACGCGTCTTTGAATATTTCGGTAACATTCACGTGCATCAGAGTAGGCACGCTTTGCATTTCTCTGAGATTATCTACAAACGCTTCACACGTTTCAGCGCTACCAATTGATGACGAAGTGCACGCGCCAGAAGCCTTCAGTGCTATGAGAGCCTCATCTCTAGAGTTGGACAGCAACAAAGATTCAACAGAAAACACAGGGACGTTTAAACTCTTCGCTACGGTTATGAGATGCCAGAAATGGAAGAAATGGCCCAAGCACTCTTGTATCCCTCTAATACCTGTTGTACCGGCAAAGATGTGGTGATCTCGTTGTTTCACGATGGCGTCGAACACATATTTTGCGTAATTTCGAAGTCTGAGAAGATCTGCGCCCGCGGGAAGCATTCGTACATTTTCAGGTGTAGTAGATATCAACGATCGCCAAAAAGCAAAATAATTTTGCCCCCCTCCCCCTCGACGCCTCGACGCGGGAAACGTATGTTCTGGTTTACGAAAAACGACGAACAAAGGATGCCCCCTTTCGTGCAAAGTCTTCAAATGCCATCCGTTCAAGTGCATATCTTTTGTAAATTTCCAACGTCCTAGATTTGCTTCGTGGAACACGTTTTCCAAATCAGAGGACGAGCACGTGTTCCACATTTGGACTGCTTTTTGCCTGTAGAGAGATGGGATACATTTAGCGTACAACTCCGCTCGACGTTTACTCGTTTGGCACGCTGGATTTATGAGTTCCATTGGACATCCTTCTGATATGCCTACTTCAAACGTCTCGTTTAACGCTTTTCGAATCGCGCCAGAAACTAACGTTGAGCTTTGTTCGGGACCGGTGAGCATAATCAGAGGACGCCACTTCCCTCTACTGGTGGATTCATTGTTATTGTTGTTGTTGTTAAACATCCGCTGCCGTCTTCCGGGCATCAAATCATCGTTTATATGGAGGCGCGAGAAACGCAACGCCAGCGAATCATTATTCTCTTCTGGAAGTCCAAAAAAACTTTGGAAGCGCTTCGTCTCGCTCGTCTCGTTGTACCAACCGAGCGATATGTTAAGCAATTTAGAAGTTGGGATACATTCTCTCACCGATTGCTCGTACTCGTCCAAATGTGCCGACCAAATCGACGACATCAGCGACGTTAGATTATTCTTCTTAATAACTTTATCGTCGGGGTTCTCTCCGCAAATTTTCGAGTGTTCGTCACAAAACGTTTGAAAATACGAACCCCACGAGCGTTCTCGCAACGCCTTATTATTCGCATTCAGACAGTGTATCGGCGCGTCCCATTTACAATGCATGCGAAGCACGGAATCAAAATGCTCCATCCTATCGCGGTGTACGTAAAGAAATCGCGCCTCCTCGGGGTACTTCGCGAGCAATCGGCACGGCATCCCCGGCATAAAAAATGGCACGTCCGTGAAAAATTGCAAGCGTTTTCTCTCGACGGCTTCATCGAGAGCGCTTTCAAATCGAGTCGTATTCGTATTCGTATTCGTAACGAACGCCTCTTCACGAACGAACGATTCCACATCTTGCACATTCCAAATCCCGAACATGTTGTGTGCGCATCGCTGGTGCAGGTATTGATTAAAAAACGCGCACATGCTTCTCGTACTCGTTCGTCCTGGTGAAATCATAAACGTCACGAATCTTGGTTTTCGTTGGTGTTCTCCTCCTCTCTCTTTTGGAGGCCAGCGCGTTTTGTTGCTCAACAAATTCTCGTCCTCATTACTGGCGAACGCCGTTTTCGCGAGTGCGAGTGCGACGACGAGAAAGAACTTTTTCAGCGATGGCATCAAAAACGTCCTCGTCATCTGATGCTAAACCTTCTTTCGAGCAAAAACGTTACGGGAAACACAAGCGATGAATCGATCCGTTTTAAAACGCGCTCTCGAAGAATCGCACGCTCGAAGCGACGCAACGCGCATCATAAAATTGTCCAAAACGGGAGCGTTTGTTCACCATCTTCCGCGCTCGGTGCGTTCTTTCGCGAGTGTTCGCTTCAAACATCGTCGTAAGGGTTCGGAACGATGCGTGCGCATAATGGCGCTTTCGAGGCACCTCGGAAGGTAAATCTTCAGAATTTTACACACAAACACGTACACGTATAATTGAGCTCGAAGAGCATCGAATACCTCGCATCAAACGCTTTCGAGAGGACGCAGAACACAACCCCTTCATCGCGCTCTCTTTTTGTGATTGAATACTCCTCGGTATTCTTCGCTCGATATCAGGAGAGATCAAATCGTTCTAGGGGGGAAAAAATTCAAAATTGAGATCTCTTCCTTCGTAAAGAACAACATAAGCGATACGAACGAGAGAGAGCCTTTAAATCATCATCTCGCGCGATAACAACAACAGTTTGTTTCGTGGTGGTGCTCTTTTTGCGGTTGAATAATCCTCTCGTTATTCGCTTGATATCGGGAGAGATCAGTCGAAAAGAATTCAAAATTGGACAATTAAGTCTCTCGGATTATTGAGATCTCTCGAGACTGCGAGAGAGATGCGCGGCGGCGATAAAGGACAGGATAAGATGCAACTCATCGACGAACGCGGCGAATTCGATGAACACGCGTGCGAATCTTTCTTACACGATGCCGCAAACGCGCACGAGTGGAATAAAAAGTACGCGGTGATGAGCATCATGGGACCGCAGTCGAGCGGGAAGAGCACTTTGATGAACCACGCGTTCGGGACGAGCTTTCGAGAGATGGACGAGTTGTCCGGGTACGTTTCTCTTTCTCTTTATCACTCTGTTTGTTTTGACTTTCTTTTGAACGCGGTTTTGCGGATGATCGTGATGATTTTATGCTGACTACTCTTAATACTATACTCTTCTTCTATTCAACAGACGCCGACAGACGACGAAAGGCGTGTGGATGGCAATCGCGGAACAATCGGATGATAACAATAATAATACGATCGTGCTCGACCTGGAAGGTTCCGACGGTCGCGAGCGAGGCGAAGACGACCAGACGTTTGAGAAGCAAACCGCGCTGTTCGCTTTGGCGGCCTCGGACGTTCTCTTAGTCAACGTGTGGTGCAACGACATCGGGAGAGAACACGCGAGCGGGAAACCTTTGCTGAAGACGATTTTACAAGTCAATTTGAAGTTGTTTTGTTCGAATAACAAAACGGCGACGAAGAAAACGAAACTCGTGTTTGTCATTCGCGATCGGTCGAAAACGCCGATTGAATTACTCGAGAAAGCGTTGAAAGAGGACGTCGAGCAAGTGTGGCAATCCATCAAGAAACCAGAGCATTTCGCAAACTCGGACGTGAGCGAGTTTTTCGACGTCGGATACTTCAGTTTGCCGCATTACTTGCACGAGAACGAGGTGTTCGTGAAAGAATGCAAAGGTTTACGCGCGGCGTTGATTTCTTCCACGGATGATGAGTCGACGCACGAGAGCAAAGTTCCGTCGACGGCGTTGCCGACTTCCATGAGAGAAATTTGGAAAGCGGTGCAGGAAAATCGCGATTTAGATTTACCGGCTCACGCGATTATGGTTGCCACGGTTCGATGCGAGGAAATCGCGACGATGTGCGCTGACGCGGTGGAAGCTTCGGACGCGATCGGGATGCTTTGCGAACGCGCGAATACCCCTAACGCCAGCGAATGCACCACGCTAGGGAAAGAAATCGAAGCCATTGCGAAAACTGGTTTCGACGTCTACGACGCCGAGACGGCGTTTTTCGATAAGAACGTTCGAGATATGAAACGGAGAGAATTAGCGGGGAAGTTAACGACGGTGTTTAAACCAACCTTGGAGGCGCACTTCACGAACGTATCGAAGAAGTTGTTGACCAAAGTCAGAAGAGAGTTGGACGCCGGTTTCGAGAGCGGTTTTGAAAAGAAGTCTACGAAGAAATTCTCGCAAATGGCTTTGTCGTTACGAGAAGACTCGATTAACGAATGGAACGAACACGTCGCAAACTCGACGCCGACGGAAAACATCGACGGGTGGAACTTTGAAATCGTCAAAGATTTGACCAGATTATTTCACAAAGATCTCGAGGAAACCGTCGATCACGAGAAGACCGAGAAGAGCGCTTTGATGGCGAGAAACGTAGAGAGAACGTTTTCGAGACAGGTTTCGACGTCTATTTTAGGCGCGGTGGATGAGTTTAGCCGAGAGATTTGCGTCGACGACGATTCAGACGACAAATCCGAAGACGCCGAAGCAGCTTTGAAGAGGCGACAAAGAAGAGAGGAGAAAAAATACTCGCTGTGGCCAGCCGCGAGACTGGCCTATCGCGCCTCGGAGAAGAAATGGATCGAGACTTTAGAAAACGCGCTGTTGAATTTCGATTTACCTAAAGACGCGTTCGATTCGAGGAAAAACGAAGCGGAAAATGCCATCAAAATCGCATCAAACGGCGCGTGTTTCGAAGCCGGCGATAAAGCGAGCGAGTTCATGCGCCAATCCTTCAGCGCGTATTTCAACAAGACGAAGGAAGGGATACCGAGAGTTTGGACGTCCTCGGACGACGTCGGTAGGATTGCTCGATTGGCTCGATTGAACGCGGTGAACGTCTTGGCGAATATTTGCATCAACCGCATTGGAGCAGACATGCCTCGATTGAAAGCGGTGGCGATGACGCAGTTTCAAACCGACGAGGCGAAACAGTTTTCAAAGGAAGAGCGAATGAAGATTGCAAAGGTGGAAAAGACGTTGCGAACGTTAGTGCCTGGTGTTATGAACAAGACAGGAGAAGAAGGAGAAAAACAAGAAGAAGAGTATCCACTCTCCGGCGGATTGAAGACGAAGAACCCTGAGGAAGAAATGATAGCCCAACCTCCTTTCCCGTCCGAATGGTCTCTGAAACTGTGCGACACCAAAGCTTCCGACGTCATTTTGTCGCCATCGGAGTGTCGTCAGCACTACCGACGATTCGAATCGGAAACGACGCACTTTGTCGCGCAAGCGTTGCACGCGCAACAAAACGCCAAAAAAGACGGCTTGTTCGGTGGCGCCCCGGTGTGGATGATTTTCGCCTTGTTCGTTTTAGGATGGAACGAGATTGTCTATTTCCTGACGCACCCGTTTCGATTGATGTTTTTCGTCTTTCTAGGTTTGTACGCGAGAGCGATTTTACGGCAAATCAACGCGAAAGAGGCGTTTAAACTCGGCGTGGTCCCGGGATGCGCGTTTTTAGTCGCCAAAGGCGTCCCAGCCGCCATATCAATCTTCCAAAAGTTGATCGAGCAACAGTCGCCTGAAGCGTTGACGGAAGGTCTCGATTTTAGCAAAGTCTTATTAGGAGCAGGAGGCGGAGGAGGAGAAACATCCGCAAACGACGAAGAAGAGGAAGAAGTCAAAAGAACTGAAGAACCCATGGACATCGACTCTCCCGCAAAAAAAGTCGTCGTGAGTCCTTTCGCGAGCGTTCGAAGACGCACGAATCATCAACATCATCAGCAAAGCGCCGACGCTCGCTAGCCTGACGACGGGTAAACGAAAAAGAAGAAGAAGAACCGAAAAGAAAGATAATATAAGAGCAAAGCGGTGAAAAGCACAGACAAAAAACGCACATTTGATGTGGTAGAGAAAAGATTGTAATCCCAAAGCGTACACGGTATCGTCACACGTTAGTAGTAATAGTATTCTATATACGAGTTTTGGTAGAGTCTTTGGTGTGGTAGAAAATGAGCTAATGACACGAGAACTACTCTTATTACTCCTCGGGAGAAGGCGGTTCGATCGCGAAACTCTTCGCCCACGCGAACGACTTATCACCTGATGTTGTTTAAAAAGAGAGAGAGAGAGAAAGAATGAGAGAGACTCAACGCGAGAGAACGAACGAAAACATACTAAAGAGAGAGAAAGAGATCCAATCCCCCCAAGAACAAAAGAGCGGACACATTTCGCGCGTAACACGACGTATTCAAACAACGATGAGATCACGTACCAATCATCCAAAACGCGGTAAAAACCCCCACTCCGCCCCATTGCGCGAGCTTCATCGCAGATGCAGTCGTCGGGACGATATCCACGTTCGTGGAGGACCAGTGCGCGCGAGGGATGAACGTTTTTAA
>ERZ651776.784-NODE-784-length-41980-cov-9.237525_pt1 | contig 41980 bp, 33 predicted proteins | sample MGYA00514761_ERZ651776 | MGnify/ENA metagenome assembly ERZ651776
TCAGACGTGTGCTCTTCCGATCTTGATTTACGCACCTCTAGATGGCAATTTGAATCAAGTTGTTCCTGATGGCACTGTATATACCTGGCAGGAAATTGCTCCTAATCCAAATATTCAGGGGGTGGTTAATGTTACCGCACCGCAAGACACTATTGGTCTCGAACTCTTTAATCTAACTAATGTTCAACAATCTGTTGTATTTCAGGTGTTTGCTGAAAATGGATATTGTATTGGTGATACCTTTGAGTTAACGATTAATGTAGATCCAGGTCCAACAATACCTGTATTTTATGATACGATTTGCAGTGGAGATAGTTATTGTGGGATTCCCGTAAATGCGATCGTTCCAAATGGTACATTGTATTCATGGGACGCTCCAGTTGCCATTCCTACGAATTCTATTGTTTCTTCAACAGGAAATCCGTTTGGCCCAGTAAGTAATTCAAATTGCGTAGGCTATTCCTCCTCTGTTTTATATGAAAATCAAACAGATCCTCCGATAGTTGCTGAATTGATGTTTACTGTGACGCCAACCTATGGTGTTTGTGCAGGAGATCCTTTTGACGCACATATTTATGTCTACCCAACTCCCTCTGTAACCGCATATGCTGAGGATTCCGTGATTTGCCCCGGATTTCAAACGATGCTTTATGCTACGGCAATTCCAGACACAACTTTACTTGGAGCTCCTGGTATTTATGAATGGCAAGATCAAAACAATGTTTTTGGATCAAACGTAAGTGATACAATATTTTCAATTCCATTAAATAGTAGTACCGTTTTTACCGTCACCTATTCACTTAATGGTTGTGTGAGTCCTCCAGATGACGTTTCTATCGATGTCCAAACAGAACCCATTATTACCTCTATTACCGCAACAGAACCCTCTATATGTGAGGATGGATGTACAGATCTTACTGCTAATTTTACTGGGAATGACATTGTAGATTATGTATTATGGAGTACAGGTGATACCACTTTTTCGAATCCTCATACTATTAATGTATGTCCAAGTGATACAGGAGTATTTCAATATTTTGCATCGGCATTTCTTGGAACTTGTTTCGGTAACACGGATTCAGTTTTAGTAACGGTGAATCTAGACCCGATATTCACCTTACAACCTTTAGCTGACACATCGATCTGTGTCGGTGGAACATACCCACTTGAAGTAGCTGTTGCTCTGGGAGTGGGATCACCAACTTATCAATGGTATGTGAATGATTCTGCCTCAATAGTTAATGGTCTGCTCATACCGAATGCAAATAATGCCGAGTATTCTCCACCAAACTTTGTAACGGCTGGAGAATATTATTATTACTGTGAAGTGACTTACGTTCCTAATGGTTGTGAGACAATAGTTTCAGATTTTGGTCTAATTAATGTTGTGGATGATCCTGTTGTTACCATTGACCCTGGTGCTCCCCAAAGCATGTGTATTGGTGGAGAAGTGGATTGTTTGAATTCGGTTGTCACTGGAGGTATTGGGACAAATTCTTATTTATGGTCGCCAGGGGGTTCTATTGATAGTGTTTTCTGTCCATATTCAGATACAGTAGGATTCAATATTTACACAGTTACCGTTCAGCAAACGGGTATAGCTTGTTCCTCACTTCCATCAAATGGTGTAGAGGTAGAAATTGTTCCTGATCCGATTGTAGAAATACTTGGTGAAATCGAAGTTTGTGAAGGGGCAGAGGTTCCGTTAACAACGCTTAATAATGACGGCTCTTCTACATTAAGTGGTGGAGTTGGAATTATTGATTCTTATCAATGGCAAATTTCACAACCCGTCGGTGTCCCTTATGTCGATATCTCGGGAGAAACAGCAGCAAGTTATTTGACAGATTCGTTATTTGAGGATGTCTCTTTTCAGGTATTAATGACCCAAACGGGCGAAGGGTGCAACACTTCAGATGAACATTTCATAAATGTAGTCAGTGATCCGGTTTTGAGCGTAGATTATGATTCCTTGGTTTGCGTAAACTCTTGGACACAATTTATTGCCTCAGTGGACGGTGGAACCGGAACATCATTTTATGAATGGTTTCAAACGGATTCATCTATGATTGGCTATGGTACACCTTTAACGAATCCAACTACTGAGAATGTTTACAATACAATTTATTATGATTCTTATTATCATAATTATTACACGGTCTTGACGATGACTGGATTGGGTTGTGATCCGGATACTACTGAAATGATCATAGTAGAATCTCTAGACATTACCATTGCTGATTTTGAAGTGGTTCCTGATACATTATCTCAATCGATTTTAGATCCGACTTTTTCGTTCTTCAACACCTCAGAATTTGCAACAGATTACCTATGGGATTTGGGTGAGTGTCAGGTTCCTTTGCCAATAAGTGAATTGTACGCTTATCCAACCGCGTTTTATGATCCCTTTGCTGAAAATATAATGGACTATACCTACGGATGTCCACCTGGAGACTACCTCGTAACATTGGTCGCTAACAATAATGGTATTTGCCCTGATACAGCGCAGCAATATGTATCGATTACAGATAAAGTGATTTTGTACGTTCCCAATACATTTACACCTGATGCAAACGGATTGAATGATGTTTTCATTCCAGTTTTGTCGTCATTTGTAGATCCGACATTCTATGAACTGAGTATCTTTAATCGTTGGGGAGAGTTGGTTTTTGAAACGAATGATCGGGATACGGGTTGGGATGGTCTTTTTCGTGAAGATCCTCCCCGTCCAAGTTCAAGAATTTATCCTGACGGAACTTATATATGGAAAGTAATCTTCAACAATGCCACCACTGGCGAACGTGTGGTTAAAATGGGCCATGTAAATTTAATAAAATAGTTATGAAAAAAAGACACCTATTACTCTTTTTACTATCAACTTTACTCATATCATGTTCAGTGGTTGAGTCTCTTCCATTTTTCGGAGGAGAGGGAAGCCCTACGTATAAATCAAATGGCAGATTACTCGAAAAAGAAATCAAACAAGATGCTATTGCTCCTCGTGCGCATCAGACTATTTCTACATATAGTCAAGTGAAGGATTTATCACAAATCAATTCAGTTGAAAACTATCGTTTAGAGTCTTTCGATGCCAACATATCGAGTAATGGAGGGAGTGTTTCCTATACTTTTTATGATCCTTACAATAACCAATATTGTAGTAGAATTGGCCGGAAAGACATTGTTGGCATACGAATCATTAAAGACAGTGTGAGCTGCAAGGTAGCTCGATATAAGTTGATTCAAAATATAGAAGGAAAGCGGGATCCAATGTCTGTTGTGTTTCTTCTTGATCACAGCGGGTCCATGGGGGATGTTAGAGTAGATATTCTTCAAGAAGCAATTGACTCCACAATCAATTTCAAACATATGAATGATGAAATCTCAATCATTAAATTTGACAGTGAGATCAAAAAAATAATTACATCCAAAAACAAGATGGATCTTCAATCAACTCTAAGGCCCACGGTTGGACTGCGTGATTTTGGAACCACTACTTCTATTCAAGACGCCATTCAGGCGGCTATTGAAATTGCAGGTAAATCAAAACTCAAAAATAAATTGGTAGTCCTCATTACAGATGGTTGCGAAAATTCATCCAGATATGCCACTGATTTGTACTCTTTGATTACTGAGGCAAAACTTCGTAGAGTAACCGTTAATACCATTGGGTTCGGAAAGTACGTAAATCAGGGGTACTTGAATTTTATTAGTGAGGAAACAGGTGGATATTTTAGTCAAATCTTTTCTAGGGATGAAATTCGTCATATTTTCAATCACACGATGTTTAAAGTCAATAATAATTTCAAAATCAGCTTCAGTCCTTGTATGTTTGGTGATAGTTTGAAGCTTGAGACCAAAGTGAAATTTAAAGATTCAGTGTTTACCAATGAAAGGTTGATTTATAGTTCGTTTAGTCTTGGTGAGTCCATAGAACTTAATGTTCTTTTCGATGTAAATCGATATAAAATTAAAGAAGAATATTACCCAGAACTGAAAAACTTCATTGACTTCCTGAAGGATTATCCTAATATTTCTGTGGAAATTGCCGGGCATACCGATTCTGACGGTGCAGAAAAGTCAAATATGCTTCTCTCAACTAATCGGGCAAAGGCCATTAAGAATTATTTAGTTAAAAAGGGAATTTCTACTGATAGGATTTCAACAATAGGTTACGGTGAGACCACACCTAAATACTCTAATGATAGTGACGAGAATAAATCTTTAAATCGACGAATCGAAGCTAAAATAATTGGTCAGTAAATTATAATTATGAAAAGCCTAATTCAACTATTATTTATTGTTTTTTCGACCTCTTCTATTTGGTCTCAGGACATCACGTTTTACTCTTCAGTTAAAGGAAATATTTTTGGAAGTACGATTATTAATAGATCGATAACTGATGACGATAATCAGAATTATTCATTTGCATTGTCAGGTTCTGGTGGAGTAGGAGGGGCTTTTTATTTCTTTGACAAAATAGGTGTTTCTTTTAATTTTCTTATCGGTAACCATAAGGCTATTTATAAAGGACAAGATTTATCAATTGTGGGGGATCAAAGCAGTTTTCAATCTGAAGTTAATTTTAAAAGTATTCATATTCCCATACTTTTAAGCATTCTGACTCATGATGACCAAAAACGTGACTTGGGAACGGGTTATTTTGAAATAGGTCCGCAATTTAATAATTGTATGAGTCCGACATATGGTTTTGAGGGGTTTGATCAAAATATTTCTAATTATTGTTCTAATACATACTGGTCTGGTATACTTGGGTTTGGTATGGTGAGTTCACTTGGAAGACGAAGCCCGATTGATTATACTTTTGGGTTGAGAATTGAATACGGATTACAAGACCTAGGCAGTGTCAATGCTTTTGGTGTTCCATTGGATTCTAATAACGGGGACAAATCATTGGTTATGGGGATTGGTTTTCAATTAGGATTTATCTATCAGTTGCCAATCGCAACGAATAATTCTTATTTAAAATTTTTGAAGTAAATCATTCTCCCTCTAAAAAAAGAGAAGTTTTTATATAATTATCAATTATACTTTCCATCCTTATTATTTTATTGTTTATAAAAAGGGGTTTAATTGCTATCTTTGAAATCCAAAAAAAAATAGTCATGTCATTAAAATGTGGTATTGTAGGTTTACCGAATGTTGGGAAGTCTACCTTGTTTAATTGTTTATCTAATGCCAAAGCGCAATCCGCTAACTTTCCTTTCTGTACGATTGAACCCAATATTGGAACAATTTCGGTTCCTGATACGCGTTTGGAAAAACTAGAAGGTTTAGTGAATCCTGAACGGGTTATTCCAACTACCATGGAAATACTCGATATTGCAGGATTGGTAAAAGGTGCATCAAAAGGAGAAGGTTTAGGAAACAAGTTCTTGGCAAATATTCGAGAAACAGATGCGATTCTACACGTGTTAAGGTGTTTTGATGATGGGAATATAATTCATGTCGATGGGTCTATTGATCCGGTTAGAGATAAGGAGATCATTGATATTGAGCTACAGCTCAAAGATTTGGAGTCGATTGACAAAAAAATAACTTCAATTTCCAGAATAATAAAATCAGGTGACAAGGATGCCTTGAAAGAAAACGAATTGGCCTTGAAAATAAAAGAAGCCTTAGAGCAAAGTGTTTCAGTACGGGCTTTGGATTTTTCGGAGGAGGAAAAGGAAATTGTTCATCAGTTTAATTTGATTACCTCCAAGCCTGTGATGTATGTTTGTAATGTTGATGAAGCATCAGTGATTAATGGAAATCAATATGTAAATCAAGTGAAAGAAGCGGTATCAGCAGAGAATGCAGAGGTGCTTGTGATCGGTGCAAAAATTGAAGCTGATATCACCGAGTTGGAAACTTATGATGAAAGACAAATGTTTTTGGATGAACTGAATCTTGAAGAGCCAGGAGTCAATCGTCTGATTCGATCAGCCTACAATTTACTTAATTTGGAAACCTATTTTACAGCAGGAGAAAAAGAAGTAAGAGCTTGGACGATTAAGAAAGGTATGACTGCTCCTCAGGCTGCGGGTGTAATACATACTGATTTTGAGAAAGGTTTCATTCGTGCGGAAGTGATGAAGTATAATGATTTTTCTACTCTTGAGTCTGAACAAGCGGTTAAAGAGGCTGGTAAATTTAAAGTAGAAGGAAAGGAATATGTGGTGCAGGATGGAGACATTATGCATTTTAGATTTAATGTTTGATATAATTGAAATAAAGATATGATTAAAGCAAATGATCCCAGTTTAGTTTCTTGGGTAGAAGTAAAACAAAATTCTGATTTTCCAATTCAAAATTTACCATTGGGTGTTTTTAAAACGGAACAACTTAAGCCTAGAGTAGGTATGAGAATTGGAGAGTTTGTAATCGATATGAAATCGCTTCAGGTTCTTGGTTATTTGGATAATTTACCCTTTTCTCCGAATGCCTTTGATTCATCCTCATTAAACCTTTTAATGAAAAAGGGAAAATTGGCTTCAAGAAGATTGAGAGATCGAGTTTCAGATTTATTAGAAAAGGACAGTACAGAGCTTCAGAATAATGAGCACCATGTAAATCAAGTTCTTATCCCTGTTGAGCAAACCACCATGTTAATGCCTGTTGAAATTGGTGACTACACTGATTTTTATTCAAGTAAGGAACATGCGACCAATGTAGGCACCATGTTTCGTGACCCAAATAATGCGCTATTGCCTAATTGGCTATGGATTCCTGTTGGGTATCATGGACGATCATCATCTGTCATAATATCGGATCAAGATATTCATAGACCAAAAGGTCAAACCAAGCCTAATGAAAATGAGCCTCCTGTTTTTGGTCCTTCACGAATGATTGATTTTGAACTCGAAATGGCATTCATCACTTTTGACGGAAAGCCTTTAGGTGATTCAATATCAACTGCTGAGGCGGAAGATTATATTTTTGGAATGGTACTCTTTAATGATTGGTCAGCAAGAGATATACAGAAGTGGGAATATGTTCCTCTAGGGCCTTTTTTAGCAAAGAATTTTGCATCTTCTATTTCTGCTTGGATTGTAAGCTTAGATGCTTTAATCCCTTTTCAAGTCAATACGCCTGAGCAGGATCCTGAGGTGCTTTCTTATCTCGCATATGAGGGTAAGAAATCATATGATATTCACCTTCAGGTAGCCATTACACCTAGCGGAGCAGAAGAAAAGGTTGTTTCTAATTCAAATTTTAAATACATGTATTGGAATATGGCACAACAGCTGGCTCATCATACCGTTAACGGTTGTAATGTTCGTGGAGGAGACTTGTTGGGTTCAGGAACCATTTCTGGTCCAACACCTGATTCCTACGGATCAATGCTTGAACTTGCCTGGAAGGGAACAAAGCCAATTCTAATGCCAGATGGAAGTGAACGAAAGTTTATTTTAGATGGCGATACCGTTACCATGAGAGGATACTGTGAAAATGATAAGGTGAGAATAGGATTTGGAGAAGTCAAGACTAAATTATTGCCAGCTAAATAAATGCAACAAAATAAAACGTCTGTAATTGTAAATGTAGAACAAGAGCGTAAAGAAATACTTAATGCTTACAGGGGTTTAATGCGTGCATTAAAAAATAGGGACAAAAAGGAAACCAAACTTATCAGAAAGGCATTTGATGTCGCTCTAGATGCTCATAAAGAAATGAGAAGAAAGTCTGGTGAGCCGTACATCTATCATCCAATTGCTGTTGCACGAATATGTGCAGATGAAATGACGTTAGGCCCAACCTCTGTGATTTGTGCTTTGCTTCACGATACCGTTGAAGACACACACATTACATTATCAGATATAGAGGACCTTTTTGGAAAAGAGGTTCGTCTAATCATTGATGGCTTAACGAAGATTCCTGAAGTATTTGATGATAAAGCATCAATTCAGGCTGAGAATTTTCGTAAAATGATCTTAACCATTTCTGATGATTTCAGGGTCGTTTTAATCAAATTGGCAGATCGGCTTCACAATATGCGTACTCTTGATAGTATGCGTTCTGATAAGCAACTCAAAATCGCATCGGAAACCAAATTCCTATATGCGCCTTTAGCCCATCGATTTGGTCTTTACTCTGTGAAGTCAGAGCTTGAAGATCTTTCAATGAAATATTGTGAATCGGAAGTGTATGAAGAAATAAAATCCAAACTAAAAGAGACCCAGGAGAGTAGAGCGCGTTTTATACGAAAGTTTGTGGCTCCGGTAAAAGAACATTTGGCGCATGAAGGCTATGTTTTTGACATTAAGGCAAGAACAAAATCGATTTCATCAATATGGAAAAAAATGAATTCAAAGGATATACCCTTTGAAGAGGTTTTTGATCTCTTTGCCATTCGAATTATTTTAGAAACGCCTGTCGAACTTGAAAAGCCAGATTGTTGGAGAGTGTATAGTATCGTTACCGATTATTATCAACCGAGTCCTGAACGTTTAAGGGATTGGATATCAACACCTCGAGCAAATGGTTATGAGTCTCTGCATACTACTGTTATGTCTCCTCAAGGCAAGTGGGTTGAGGTTCAGATTCGTTCATTGCGTATGAATGAGATTGCGGAAAAAGGTTTAGCTGCGCATTATAAATACAAGGAGTCAAAAGGAGATGACAATAAGTTTGATCGTTGGATTACTGAAATCCGTGAATTATTGGAATCGTCGAATACGGATGCCATTGACTTTGTTAATGATTTTAAGCTCAATTTATTTAACGATGAAATTTATATTTTCACCCCTAAGGGAGAGTTAAGAGTACTACCGACAGGTTCAACTATTTTAGATTTTGCCTACGATATTCATACAGACATTGGAGATACCTGTATAGGAGCAAAGGTAAATAATCGCCTAATGCCACTTTCTTATGAGCTCCGAAATGGAGATCAGCTTGACATCATAACATCATCTAAGCAACACCCCAAGGATGAGTGGTTAAGATTTGTTGTAACAGCAAGGGCGAAAACAAAAATAAAGTCATCACTGAATGAAGAGCGAAATCGGATTGCTGCAGATGGTAAAGAAATATTAGAAAGAAAATTTAAGCAATTCAATTTAACCATGTGTTCCGAAAATATTATGTTTTTGGAAAAACATTTTAACCTGCCCAACATTACTGAGCTCTATTTTAGAATTGCAAAAGGTAAAATTGATTTATCCAAGATAAGGGAGATGGATCAAATGAACGGGATGTTTGTTATTGAAAAAAAGGGTCCGAGAAAGAAAAAGAAAACCATTCAAGAATATGAATCTGATTTCGTTTCTTTAGATTCTAAAAAAGATACACTTTTAATTGGTGACGATTTTAAAGGGTTTGATTATCAAATGGCCATTTGTTGTAATCCAATACCCGGGGATAAAGTGTATGGATTTATAACGGTGTCTTCAGGAATTAAGGTGCACCGATTTAACTGTCCCAACTCTGTAAATATGATGTCTAAGATGGCATATAGGTGTATTAAAGCACGTTGGAAATCGGATAAGCTTGTTGAGCGTATAGCCGCCATAAAAATTATTGGAATTGATCAATTTGGTCTTGTAAATAAGATTACAGAAATCATTTCTAATCAAATCAATGTCAATATGAAGAGCATTTCATTTGACACTGATGATGGTATCTTTGAAGGTAAGATAAAGGTGATGGTTTTGGATACAGAACATTTGGAGCAATTGACTAGAAAGTTTGAAGAAGTAGAAGGTGTAAAACGTGTTCTTCGTTGGGACGAAGAAGAGTCAGAAGAATTTAATCCTCAGGAAGACTAAATTCATCTTTAGGTCGTAAAGCTGGGTTCCATTCAAAGTTTTTAATAAATTTTTTCTTATCAAGAATCTGATCCATTGGGTAAAATATACCGACAGGCTCATTTACATAATTAATACCGATGACTTCTCCGCTATCCAGATAAACGCTTAGGGTAGAGGATTCCAGTCTATTTAAGCCCATTCTTTTAATGGTTGTAAGGCTGTCTGTTTTTTCTTCATCTTCAGGATAATATATACTAACCGCAGAACCATTCACATCGGTTTTCCGAAGTTTACCTTCTTTCATATAGGCAATCATGTTTTTGCCTGAAATTTGATTGTAAAGTTGTCCCGAGTCGAGTTCCATTATAGCAGAGGCGTTTCTGTAAATGTTGATTTTATCAATCAAGGAATCTTTTGTCGATATTACAATAGAATCTCCTTTTAATTCACTGTTTTCTGACCAAACAATAGGATTATGGTAAAGCTTGATTTTATTTTGAGTTTGCGAAAACCATAGTGAATCACATATGGATTGAATATCATTATTGTATATTTTCACACCGTAATACGCCATGATATTCTTGTTTTTCTTAATGGTGTCGTTCAAAACAAAAAGGGTGTCGCTATGAATATAAATGGTGTCCTTATTCTGAATAAGTTTTGCTATTGCACAATCTGTTATATACGTTAGGCCTATGCTATCCGATGTATACATGTAGTTTGAATTGAGCACATAATTGCTTTTTTCATTAATCAAATGAACATCTTTTTTTGCGATAATTTCATCATTTTTTTCATCGTAGCGAATGGTGTCTGCGTAAAGAATTTGTGAATTGTCTTTATAGCTCGCATCACCGTGGAGATAGCCTTTGTTTAGATCTGTGTTATACCATCCATATAAACACGTCATGGTCATGCTGTCTTTTAAAATGGTTGTTTCCCCATTAAAAACTGTTTGTTTGTTCACATATTCATAGGCCAATGTATCTGTAGTCATACGAATGCCATCATTGCTGTAAACGACGCTGTCGCTGAAAAAATAATTTTTTGATTCCGGGTAGAAATACCCTACTTTACTCACAATCATTTCATTTGATCCAATTTTTTTAATGGTACCATAATTTCTATAAATGGCTCTTCCCGATGAGGATATGTATTCGAGGCTATCCGTTGTAAGACGGTAATCAAGATCTCGAACACGAACATTTCCCCAAAGCTTTGCTCTTTCTGCTTTACCATTAAAAAATGCTGAATCGCAAAACATATTTATTTTATCCCGGATAATATGAACCTTCCCATAGGCATAAACCAGTCTTCTTTTTTCAAAATAATAGGCAGAGTCACAATACATGGTGTTGCCTTGATATTCAAAATGAACATTCCCTTCCAATTTAAGAAGGTCATTGTTTTCATAATAGTTGGCTTTTCTTGATCCAGGTAAAAGTTTCAATAAATCACTTTGAGCCAAAAAATTTGACATCAAAAAAAATGCGCCTACGAAAAGCGCATATTTAATTTTATGATATTTCGTTTTCATCAAGAATTCGATAGTGTTTGTTTTCTATCTGGACCGACTGATACAACGCGAATAGGCACATTTAATTGCTTCTCTAGATAATTCACATATGAAACAAACGTTTCTGGAGCATCATCTAATTGCTCAAGCTTGGTCAAATCCTCTTTCCATCCAGGTACACTTTCGTATATCGGAGTGATGTCATGGTCATTGATGTCAAATGGAAAGTCCGTCACTTTTTCTCCATCAATTAAATAGTGTGTACAAGCCTTGATTTCATCAAAAACACTAAGAACATCTCCTTTCATCATAGAAAGCTCAGTTATTCCATTAATCATGATTGAATATTTCAATTGAACCAAATCAATCCACCCACATCTTCTTGGTCTTCCAGTTGTTGCTCCAAACTCATGTCCCTCTTTCCTCATTAATTCTCCATCAGAATCATGAAGCTCAGTAGGGAAGGGACCACTACCAACTCGTGTACAATAAGCTTTGAATATTCCGATGATATTGCCAATTTTATTTGGTGGAACACCTAAGCCAGTGCAAGTTCCTGCAGTTATGGTATTCGAAGAAGTTACAAATGGATAAGTCCCAAAATCAATATCTAGCATTGTGCCTTGAGCTCCCTCTGCAAGAATCTTTTTCCCCTCGTTTAGCGCTTTATTTATATATATTTCACTATCAACAAACTGAAGATTCTTCATCACTTCAACGCCTTCGAACCAACTTTCTTCAAGTTCTTTAAGTTCGTATTTGAAATCCTCATAATGCTTCAATATGTTGAGGTGCTTTTCAACCAATGCTTTATATTTTTTCTCAAAGTTTGGTGACAAAATATCTCCTACACGGAGTCCATTCCGACCTGTTTTATCCATGTATGTTGGACCAATGCCTTTAAGTGTAGAACCAATTTTATTTTTCCCTTTTGACATCTCAGAAGCTGCGTCAAGTAATTTATGGGTTGGAAGTATCAAGTGAGCCTTTTTTGATATAAGTAACCTTTCTTCGTGGTTGATATTAAAAGGTTTTAATTGGTCGAGTTCACCCTTAAAAATAATTGGGTCAATGACAACACCATTTCCAACAAGGTTCATCACGTCTGAATGAAAAATCCCCGAAGGAATGGTATGTAAAACATGTTTAATACCCTCAAATTCTAAGGTGTGTCCTGCATTCGGCCCTCCTTGAAATCGTGCAATAATGTCGTACTTCGGGGTGAGTACATCAACAATTTTTCCCTTTCCTTCGTCTCCCCATTGAAGGCCTAATAATACGTCTACTTTCATGAATTTACTTGAATTGATTTAATGCGGCTTCGTTTGAATGATAGATTGAAAACACTTCATTCATTTTTGTGATTTCAAATAGCTGATTAATCATTTTGTTTGGATTTGAAATAAAAAGGTCACCATGGTTAATTCTACATTTTGTCATGGTTTTAACAAAAACGGAAATACCAGTAGAATTGATATGGGCCAGATCGGTTAAATCGAATATGACTTTCCAGTTTGAGAGTTGGTCAATATGGCTTGATAAATCCTCAATATCGCCATCTGAAAGAATCTTGCCGCAAAGTTTTACAATGCTGCAATTCTCCTCAATTGTTGTTGAAAATGTCAAGTTCATGTTCTTATTTTATTTGTTTTTTAGTGCCATAAAAATAAAGAGAATGATGCTGAATATCTAAATCGAATAGTTCTTCGATAGTTGATTTTATTTGTTGTATTCTGGGGTCACAGAATTCAATAACTTCATCGGTGTCAGTACAAATGACATGATCATGCTGTTTGGAACCATGAGATTTTTCGAATTGAGCAATATTTCCACCAAATTGATGCTTACGCACCAAATTACAAGCCATCAATAATTCAATGGTATTGTATAGGGTTGCCCGAGAAACACGATAGTTGTGGTTTTTCATTTTAATATAAAGTGACTCAATATCAAAATGTCCTTTGTATCCATAGATCTCACCCAAAATTGCAAATCGTTCAGGTGTTTTTCTGTGCCCGTTTTTTACGAGATATGCAGAAAAAATCCCCTTAACTGTTTCTTGTAATTTAATTTCACCCATATTGATGTAGCAAATTTACATATTTATTCAGTTCATAAACACCTATAATGAATAGGTTATTAGGTATTTACTCACAAAAAAATATTTACATAAAAAAAAGGGGACGAATCCCCTTTTTAATTATTTGAATAAATGGATTATTTGTTCTTATCCATTTTCTCTTTCAATTCAGCAAGTGCATCAAGATCACCAAGGGTAGATTTTTCTGCGTTACTGTTAATTGATTTCAGCTTGCTATTAGAAGAACTTGATTTTTTAGGAGCTTTACTTGTTCCTTCATATTCTTCATGAGTTCTGATGTGCGATACAACTATTTTTCTTGCATCTTTATTGAATTCAATCACTTGGAAATCCAATGCGTCTTCTATTGTCGCATTTGCGCCATCAGCTTTTTTGAGATGTTTGGCCGGACAAATGGCTTCAAGACCATAAGGCAATGATACAATTCCAGACTTATCTTTCATTTCGATGATTGTTCCCGGATGTACACTTCCTTCAGTAAAGGTAGATTCAAATACTTCCCATGGATTTTCTTCGATTTGTTTGTGGCCTAAAGAAATTCTTCTATTTTCTCTATCTATCTCTAGAACGATTACTTCAAGCTGTTCATCTGTCTTGCAAAATTCAGAAGGATGCTTGATTTTCTTTTGCCATGATAAGTCAGAGATATGGATAAGTCCATCTACACCTTCTTCCAATTCAACAAATACTCCGAAATTCGTAAAGTTTCTAACTTTTGCAGCATGCTTTGTGTTCACAGCATATTTCGTTTCGATATCACTCCATGGATCTGGCATCAATTGCTTAATACCTAACGACATTTTTCTTTCTTCTCTATCTAAGGTAAGAACGACGGCCTCAACAGAGTCTCCTATTTTCATAAAGTCTTGGGCAGAACGTAGATGTTGTGACCAGCTCATTTCTGATACGTGAATCAAACCTTCAACTCCTGCAGCGATTTCGATAAATGCACCGTAATCAGCCATAACAACAACTTTACCAGTTACTTTATCACCAATTTCCATTTTCGCATCTAATGCGTCCCATGGATGTGGCTGAAGTTGTTTCAATCCAAGAGCAATTCTTTTCTTCTCATCATCAAAATCAAGAATAACAACATTGATTTTTGAATCAAGCTCAAGAAGCTCTTCTGGATGTGTAACTCTACCCCAAGAAAGGTCAGTAATATGAATTAAACCATCAACACCACCTAAGTCTATAAAGACTCCGTAAGATGTAATGTTTTTAACAATACCTTCAAGAACTTGCCCTTTTTCAAGACCAGAGATGATTTGTTTCTTTTGCTCTTCTAACTCTGCTTCGATCAGCGCTTTATGAGAAACAACAACGTTTCTGAACTCTTCATTTATCTTAACCACTTTGAATTCCATGTTCTTTCCAACATAGATATCATAATCACGAATTGGTTTCACATCAATTTGTGAACCTGGAAGGAATGCTTCAATACCAAACACGTCCACAATTAAACCACCTTTAGTACGGCATTTAACGTGACCAGTAATGATTTCACCTGTTTTCAATACTTCATTAACTCGAATCCACGCACTGTGCATTCTAGCTGTTTTATGAGAAACAACAAGCTGACCTGTTTTATCTTCAGTACATTCTACATAAATATCAACCGTATCTCCAATTTTTAAATCAGGGTTATATCTAAATTCATTGGCAGCGATTACACCTTCGGATTTGTATCCGATATTGACAATAATTTCTTTTTTTGTGATGTGAACAACTTTACCTTGAATGACCTCTTTTTCATTGATAGAAGTGAGGGTTTTTTCGTAGATGTCAGACATTTCTGATCTTTCTACTTTGGTGTAACCGTCTAATTGTAACGATTCCCAATCAAAATCTGCAGTTCCCTGCATTACTTTTTCTTTTGCCATAGGGCTTAAACTTTGTATTTCAAGACTCCTTTTTCTTGAAAGGGTTAAACATCAGTCGCGTATTGTAGGAGTGCAACTATTTTTTCGAGTGCAAATTTACATCTTTCTTTTGAATATCAAAGTAATCAATACAATATTTTACATGATTAAAAGAGGCCAGATTTAGTTGTCACTGGGATTGTTTGGGAAATTAGAAATCATCTTGAATTTTCCTTTTTGTTTCTCTAATGCAGATTTCCATAAGTCCTTCATTTCGGTGTTGAGGATAAGCGATTTATCAATGTTGTTCACAGTAATCCAATTTTTCTCTTGAAGCTCTTGGTCTAATTGCTTTTCATCCCATCCTGAATAACCTATAAAGAATCGGATTTGATTATTTAGATTTGGCTTGCTTTCTAATATTTTACAGACGTCATCAAAATCTCCTCCATAATATAAGTTCTTTTGAATTTCTAGTGAGTTTTTTACTTCTTTGCCTAATGAATGAATGAAAAACAAACTGTCTTTTGAAACTGGACCGCCAAATCCTATCCTTGCATTAATATTAGGAAAATTGGGGTCAATTTTGTGCAAGTCAATGTCTAGGAAGTTATTGAGGACAAAGCCAAAAGTTCCTTCTTCATTATGCTCGCACAACACCACAACTGACCTTCCAAAGTATGGATCGGTTAAGAATGGGTCTGAAATCAGAACACTCCCTTTTTTAGGGACTTCATTATTATCAAATGAAAAATTTAATTTTTTCATTCGGTAAAGGAACAAAAAAGAGGATTGATGACAATAGCATTTAGATAAAACATATTTTTAAATTTGTATTTATATGAAATTTAGTGCAATAGATATTGGAACAAACGCTGCCAGACTTCTGGTTGGTGAGGTGGTTAAGGAGTCAAGTAAATCATTCGTAAAAAAGATATCCTATACGAGGATTCCATTACGTCTTGGAGATGATGCCTTTTCTCTTGGAAGAATTGATGTGAAGAAGAAGTCTAATTTGATTAATACCATAAAGGCCTTTCAAATTATTTCAGACATATTTGAAGTTCAAAAAATAAGAGCCGTAGCTACATCAGCAATGAGAGAAGCAGAAAATGGATCGCAGATCGTTGAGGAAATCAAACAGGGTTTCGGGATTGATCTTGAAATAATTTCAGGTGAAGAGGAGGCCAGTCTTATATTGGGAACTTTCAAGCTTTTAGATATAGCCAATAGCAAACCGTTTGTAGTTATTGATGTGGGTGGTGGTTCAACTGAAATTAACATATATCGAGGGGATGAGAAGATCGCTTCTCAATCATTTAAGATTGGAACGATTCGAATGCTTAAAGGAAAAGTCAAAAAAGGAATATGGGTTGAGCTAAATGCTTGGATCAGTACATTTGTAAATAGTTCAGAAAACTACTTGGTATTCGGAACCGGTGGTAACATCAACAAAACACATAAATTGCTCGGCATTCATAGTGGAAAGCCCATTCCTATTCAGGAAATAACCATACTTAAAGAAAAGCTGAAGACATTGTCCCTTGAGGAGCGGATGAAACAATTTCAGCTTCGACCAGATCGGGCAGATGTAATCGTCCCCGCCTTAGAGATTTATACACGTATTTTAGGTAATTTCAAATCGTCAAATATATTTGTACCTAAAATTGGTTTATCTGATGGGATGATTTATAAGATGTATTTGGAAGAAAACATAAATTAATGTCACAAAAACCAAGAATTTCCAAGGGAACAAGAGATTTTTCACCTTCTGAGGTGCGAAAAAGAGAATACATATTCTCCACCATGAAAAGTGTTTTTGAAAAATACGGTTTTCAACCTATTGAAACACCGAGTTTTGAGCTGTCATCAACTTTGCTTGGTAAGTATGGCGAAGAGGGTGATCGTTTGATATTTAGGATATTAAATTCTGGTGATAAAATGTTAAAGGCAGATTTAGATGCTTTGAATGATAAAAACTTAGGTAAATTTTCTAATTCGCTATCAGAAAAAGCATTGCGTTATGACCTGACAGTTCCCTTTGCGCGTTACGTTGTTCAGCATCAAAATGACATCACATTTCCTTTTAAGAGGTATCAAATCCAACCTGTATGGAGGGCTGATCGACCTCAGCACGGAAGGTATCAAGAATTTTATCAATGTGATATTGATGTCGTAGGTAGCCCATCTTTGCTTTATGAAATTGAATGTATTCAGATTTTTGATGAAGTCCTTTCGGCTTTAAAACTTCCGGGTTTTACCATAAAATTTAACAATCGCAAAGTTTTAAATGGTATAGCTGAAGTTACAGGAGAAAAAGACAAATTGGTTGATATGGTAACAGCCATTGACAAGTTAGACAAGATAGGAGAGGAGGGGGTTCTTAAGGAGTTGGCAAATAGAGGAATTTCAGAAGCGTCGATAAAAATCATTAAACCTTTGTTTAATTTGAATGGAACCAATCAAGAAGTATTGGATGAAATGTCAGACTTTTTATCAGCGTCTGAGGTTGGAAAAGAGGGAATAGAAGAGCTTTCTTTTCTATTGAATATAATGAATCGAACGAGTTTAACTAAAGGCAAACTCGTACTCGATGTTACTTTGGCTAGAGGCCTTAATTATTACACGGGAGCTATTTTTGAGGTCGTTGCTGACGGGGTTAAAATGGGAAGTATTTGTGGCGGTGGTCGTTATGATGAACTTACCTCATTATTCGGTCTTAAAGGAGTTTCTGGTGTGGGTATATCATTTGGTGCGGATCGAATCTATGATGTTCTAAATGAGCTTCAGTTGTTTCCTGATACGGTAGAAAATAGCATAGACTATTTATTCTTAAATTTTGGTTCTGAAGAATTCGTGCGCTGTTTTGAATTGGCAAATGTACTCAGAGAGAAAGGTTTCTCGTGCGAAATTTACCCCTCTGATAGTAAAATTCAAAAGCAGATGAAATATGCCAATGAAAGAAATGTTAAAAGTGTTTTAATAATAGGTGAAGAGGAGCTCCAGAAGAACCAAATCACAGTTAAGCAGATGGCAAGTGGTGAGCAACAAACTCTTTCGATTCAAGGATTTATAAATAAATTTTAGGATTCACGGCACTTATTCGTCTATAAATCCTGTAACTTTAATTTCGACTCTTCTGTTTTTTTGCCTGCCCGCCTCAGTTGCATTTGACTCAATCGGTTGACTGAAACCATAACCTTTTGTCTCAATTTTAGTCTCGCTTATTCCTTTTGAAATCAAATATTCTGAGACAGATTTAGCTCTTTTATCTGATAGTTCTTCATTTAATTTCTTAGAGCCAACATTATCAGTATGACCTCCAATTTGGATTTTTACATTTTCAAATTGGGTTCGGTTCATGATCTCAATGATTCTATTTAATTCATTGAAACTTGCTCTTTTCAGTTTGTGTTTTCCACTTTCAAAAAATATATTATTTATTGGAACAGCTTTCGAATCATCTATCATTTCTTGATAAGAGGTTACAGGGATATCCATATTGAGTTGCTGATTGGTGGAGTTGTTTCTTAAATCTATGTTGTTCGATATAGGAAAGTAATCTGGATGGTCAATATAATATCCATATTGTTTACCAGACGGAAGAATTACAAAATAGCTTCCGTCCTCGGGGTTTGTATTTGCTCTTCCAATTATTTCATTTGTTTCAAGATCTTCCCATCGGATATTGGCAGATATTGGTGAATTGTTTGAGTTTACTATTCTTCCCTCTATATTGGTTACTGAGTTGGGTCGTAAATAAGTAGGTAGATTTACTTTGAATATATCCTCATTTTGTTCCGTTCCCTGTTCTTTTGAGAAATATGCTGTTTTACCATCAGTTGATATGATATATCCCCAATCATCTTTTTCGGTGTTAAATTCTTTTCCCAAGTTAATAGGTTCACTCCAGCAGTTCCAACAAGAATCAGATAATCGACTTGTTTTATATACATCTAACTTTCCCAGTCCACCATGTCCATCAGACGAAAAATATAAAGTTTTCATATCAGGGTGAAGGAACGGAGATCTTTCTGTATATGGCGTATTTATTTGTGGTCCAATATTAAGAGGTTCACTCCAATTGTCATTGTTTCTAAAACTGACATAGATATCTGATAAATAACTTTGAGAACCATGATAAAATTCATTTCTCTGATTGGTGTTGCAGTATACGTCATCTCTCAGAGAAGCAAAAATAAGTGCATTTCCATCACTACTAATCATCGCCTGTCCATTCCAATAACAATTATTGATTCTTTCCGAAAATGGAATAAATTGAGACCACCCATCTACAGTTTTGAAGGCATAAGAAAGTTTACCATTTATAAATGTGATTATAGTATTACCGTCAGCACTAATTGACATAACAGCATCATTTGTTAATTCATTCGATAATGAATTGTCAATTTCAGGCCTCTGCCACTTCCCATTTACATTTTTAGAGACAAAAACATCTTCTCCTCCAACATTTGTTGGTCTGTTAACACCACAGAAATATAGGAATTTATTATTTGCTGATATGAATGGTGAATATTCTTCGGAGTCATTTCCATTTATTTTATTAATCGAACTTATTCTAATAGAGTTATCATAATTTTTTCTAAGTATACTCTGTAGGTTTTTAAACTTTTCATTCTCTAAAAAATATTCTTCGTATTTTCTAATAGTATTGGAGGCTCTTGCCCAGTTTTTAAGTTTAATATCTTCACCAATTAGCTTTTGTAAGGCTACAAATGCTAATTCTTTACCTGAAGACCCCTTGATATATTGATCCAATTTAATGATGTTCTCTTGAGTTAATTCAATTTCTCCGAAATCTAAATCATTATAGTTAAAACTAAAAATTTCTCTTTTCGGTTGTCCATACGATATTTCACCCCTGAATTCTTTAATTATATTATTATACTTTATTCGAACGAAGTATTCTGTCGGGTCACTACAGTCGTAACAATTATGATTTCTGAAGTGCTTTATAAAAACTTTATATTTACCTTTTACAGCGTTTGATTGATCCCAATAAATATTCTCCACAGGCTCATTCGAATTTGGACCACCCGCATTCATATCAACATCTAATTCACCTCCTGAAAGCGATCGGCGATGTCCATAATAGATTTCTTCTCGATTAGGGTCAATACAGTGAAGGTCAATGTCATTGTAATTATTCCAAATAAGCGATATTTGAATGGAGCCTGTTTTAGCACCTTCTCTTTTCAGTCTTTGATTCATTTCATCGTTTGAAGAAATATTTATTTGGGATGTTGTTAATCCTAGGTTTTCTGCAATCTTAGCATATTTCAAGTCATCTGTATACGCATCTATTCTGTTGATTAAATTAGGATATTCATTTTGGAATGTAAGTAAAGTTGATAATTCACCATCTTTACTTACCAAATTATAGAGATAGGTCAACTGTTCATTTAATTCAACTCCTGAATAGTTGTTTTTAATACAAAATTTAAGTGCAGAGCTATTTGACTCCTTTTTCCCCTTTTCATAAACTACTGAAAGAGCGTCCTGTACATTTCTGTTATAAGGAAATCGTTCCACAAAAGAGATGTAACTGTACCAGTCCTCTGGATTCACCAACTCAGAATACAACTCATTTTCATAATTTTCATAAGCTTTTTCATATTGTTTACTATTTGGATACGTCGTACAGAAAGCCAAATATGACGATGAAGAATTTATTTCTTCTGCAATTGAATAGGCCAATTTATCTCTCTTAACAATCGCGTTCTCTATTTGAATGGCAAGAGGGTACGTGTTTATAAAATATTGGAATGATTCAACGGTATTTATATCAGTAGCATTTTTATAGGCTAATATGTGAATTTGAATAGCTGCATCTGGGACTTGAATCGCATCGGGGTAGGTGTTAATGAAATACTCATAGGCTTCAATAGTATTTTCTTCTTTTGCATCGTTGAATGCCACTTGATTTCGAAATTCGATTGCCTTATTGTATTGAACTGCCTTTGGGTAGGTGTCAATGAAGTATTGATAATCTTTAACCGTATTTTTCTTTTTAGCCTCGTCAAATGCAACAATATTTCTTTTTAAAACGGCTTTATCGATATAGATTTGAGGTGCTTCTCCGTAGTAGTTAATGTATGCGTCGTAGTCATCTATCGAATTGGACCTAATGGCATCATCGAGAGCATTCCTACTTATGGTATCAATTAGATTTATAAATGATGAATTGGATAAAGGTATTTTACTAAAGGCTTCAAGTTTTTTAAAATCTGTTTCATTTAAAAAGTCGGCACTTGTCTTGAGGCAAAGTTTGTAAGCTTCTTTTGGATTAAATAATGATTTAGATACTTTCTTTGCTTGTATGGTAGCTTTATAGTAATTTAATAACACATCTTTCGGATGTTTTGAAAGACCTTTATTACATTTCTTGTATACCTTAGAGTATTTGCCTTTCTCTATTAGCTTATTGTAATTTTGTCCAAAAGAAATAAAAGAGAATAAAAGAAAAACGAGAATTAAAATACTTTTCATATTTGCCTGGTTTATTCTTTAAGGAGAATAATTTTTGTATTAATCTCTTCTCGGTCTGCTTTTGAGAATATTTTAAATACACCAATATTGATTTTTGTTCCGAGTGAAAAATGAATTTGGTGATCATCTTTAAAATCGGAGATAGCTTTTGCTGAAACTCCGATACTAAGAAACTTCATGGGAATAAAGAAATTAAAGGATCCTGAATATCGATTACCTAATTCACTATTGTTAATGTAATTCAGTAATCCAATATCAAAACCAATACATTTTCGCAATAATAAACTCAATTGTAAATTTGTGTAATTTCCATACAATGGAGTTAAATTCATATTGTCTGAAAATAAACTAGTTTGAGCATCGCGATATTCTATTTTAAATCCGAATTGAGAATAGCTGTACCTTGTGGCTTTTGTTGTTGATTCGCCTTTTGATTTTTGATTAAATTTACCATAAACACCAAGGCCGAAAACTGGATGAATAGTAGAAGTATTAATCTTACTGAATCCATTAATTCTTTGTTCACTAGTACTAAGAGAAAAAGAAGGTTCAATAGATATGTGTGATGGTTTTTTTCTTAAAACATCCTTTTTATAGCTTGAGAATATTTTTTTGTCTACAAATTTTTCAAGTTTTGTTATTTCTTCGTTGTACGGGTATTGTAATTTTAGTTTAGGTATTTTTCGTATTCCTTCATTAAAGCGCTTATTGTAAATATCTGACTTAACAAGTTTAATATCAATAGGTAGCAGGTTGCCATTTACTCGAATGTTTAATTGTTTATACACTTGATTTTCTTCACCTAAACAAGATTTTAAATCTGTCATGAGTGACCTTAATTGTTTGGGGCTTTTATCTTTATATAATAAAAGTTTCTCTATTTGATTTACAATTTTATTGCAATCATCGGTCTTGTTTGATTGTGCATTTATCGATGTGTAAAAGAAAAAAATGCTAAAAAAAAAGAGTGTTGATTTGTACATGATTTTTTGATAAGGATTCAAAATTAAGGTAATATCTTGAGAATAAGAAATTTTAACTATTGGTTAAGATTCTAAAAATAACATAGTTACCAAATCTTTGAAATCTTTAGTTTCTCATTTCTCATCTGATCAGATTCTTTCACATCGAAAGCTTCAAAAAACTCAGGGCAATTCATTAATGGTCCGTTTACCCTATACATGCCTGGCGAATGAGAATCGTTTGCGATTCTGTTTTTCATTTCCTCATCTGTATACTTAATCTTCCAAAGCTGGGCATACGAAATAAAGAACCGTTGCGCCGGAGTGAATCCGTTATTTTTTTGATTCGATTTAAATTCTTTGGTCATCTCGTAGGCATGGTATGCCATTGTTAAGCCTCCGAGATCAGCAATATTTTCTCCCATAGTTAAATCAGGGTTTACACAATTGTCTGTAATTGGACAAAATTGAGCATAGGTTTCGCCAAGCTTTTGAGTTCTTTCTTCAAATAATTTCCGATCTTCTTCTGTCCACCAATTTTTGAATGAACCATCTGCTGCAAATTTCGACCCCATATCGTCAAAACCATGCGTAAATTCATGCCCTATAACCATTCCAATACCTCCGTAATTCACAGCGTCTTCAGCGTTTTCATCGAAAAATGGTGGCTGCATGATTCCTGCAGGAAAAGCAATTTCATTTAATAATGGATGATAATATGCATTAACCATGTGCGCAGGCATACCCCATTCATTTTTATCAACAGGTTTGTCAATTTTATTGAGATTGTCTTGAATGGAGTAGCGGTTTAGTGAAAGAATATTGTTGAAGTAGTTTTCTCTATCGATTACAATACTCGACATGTCTTTCCATTCATCGGGATAGCCTAATTTTCTTCCGATTGCATTCAGCTTCGTTAAGGCCTCTTTTTTCGTGGTGCTTGACATCCAATCTAGATGTTCTATTCTATTTTGAAAAACAATCAGTAAATTATCTACCATTTGATTTACTTTTTCTTTGGCTTCTTTCGAGAAATGTTTGTCCACAAAGACTTTGCCCATTATTTCTGCAATTTCGGAGTTGGTGATTTGTTCTATGGCGCGATCTCCGATTTTCTTTAGCTCTTTTTTGCCTTTAAGTGTTTTACCATAAAAGTCGAAATGAATATCAATAAAGGTTTGATCCATATAGGGTGAGGCACTGCGAATCACATTCCATTTTAGATAATCTTTCCATTCTTCGAGACTGAAATTCTTCAACATTGAAGGAATGTTCTCCATAAATTGAATGGTGCCAACGATAGCCGTATCGAAATGGCTTACACCTCTTTGTTCGATATATAAGTTGAAATCAAAAGGACGGACCATTTCGGCAATTTCTTTAATTGAACGTTTGTTGTAGGTGTTTTCCGGGATTCTCATCTCAGCAGGTTTGAACATTTTAGATGCCAATGCCGTTTCGAATCTTACAATATTGTCAGCAAATACTTTTGATTGGTTTTCTTTGTTGAAAATCGTGAAATGACTTTTCTCAATATACTTTTCGTATTCGATGAGAATATCTCTTTTGTTTTCACTTGAATAATATTCCATATTGGGAAGGCCTATTCCTGATTGATACATGTGATATTGGTTTGTCTCAACATCTTTCATGTCTTGACCCACATAGATTCCAAAAAGACCTCCTACGCCTTGATTGTGAAGTTCAGCAATGGCTTTAACGAGTTCTTTACTGTCAGATAGTTCATTGATTTTTTTAAGCTGAAGTTCAATTTGAGTGTGGCCCTTCGCATTACGTCCTTTCATATCTAAAAATGAATGGTAAAAATCACCCAGAAGCTGGTTGTCAGATCCTACCGGGCTATTCAAAGCATCTTTTTCGCATTCCAATAAGATTGTTGTGATTTTATCTTTATTGGCTCTATCAAGTTCGTTAAAGCTTCCCCATCTTGACTCAGATGCAGGTATTTCATTGTTTTTTATCCATTCTCCGTTGGAGAAGAGAAAAAAGTCATCTGTTGCTTTAACCTCCTGATCCATATAGTTCACGTTGATAGTGGATTTCTGAGCTAGTGCCAATTGCGATATTAAAGCAATGCTAAGTGTCAATATAAATAATTTCATTTTTTTTCTTTTTTCTTTAGTTTATTGTTTTGTAGAGCATTTCAACATGAGGTATACCGTCTTCTAAATATTCTTTTCCGGTCGATTGAAATCCATGATTCCCATAATAGTTTTCAAGGTGCTTTTGGGCGGATAATCTAACGGAAACGTTACCGAATTTTTCTTTTACAAATTTCATCGAATCTGCCATCAGTTGATGTCCTAAGCCAGTGCCTCGATAATCCTCGTGAACGACGACTCTTCCAATCGCCACTTCATCATAGGCAATGCCTTCAGGTAAAATTCTGGTAACAGCTATAATTTCTTCCTTATTGTTTTTAAAGAATAAGTGATACGCAAGTTTGTCTTTTCCGTCGACTTCTTGATATGGACAGTTTTGTTCAATGATAAAAATTTGAATTCTTAAAGCGATAATGTCATGGAATTCTTCTAAACTTAACTCCTGGAAAGATTTGACTTGATGTACAAATGTCATGCTACAAAAATAAGTGAAAATACTTTGAATTAAATCTTAATTTTTAATGACTCTGAAAGTCTTTGTTTTATCAGATGTTAATGCAGATATGTTGATATTATAGATTCCTTTCTCTAAGGTATTTAAATCTATTGTAAATGAGGTGTAAGTGTCCTTCGAAAACACTGTTCTGCCCAACATGTCGATAAAAGATATGTTTACTGATTCATCGATCTCGATATGGATACTCGAATTAAAAGGGTTTGGGTATACACGCCAGGGTTCATCCTCTTGGTTTTGTATTCCTAAATCATCATATACTTCAATGTAAGAGGTGTCAGAAGATGTGCAACCATTTCCATCGATAAAGGAATAAACGATGGCGTGATTCCCGAGTCCTGCTAATGCTGGATGAAAAGAGGTTCCTATAACTCCTTCTCCACTATATGTTCCACCGACTGGGTCACCATCAGTAACATTAAATGCGGTCTGATTAATACCAATGGTACTTATGGCTTCTTCATAAATCACAGGCAATACCGATAAGAAATCGACCTCCAAAGAGTCTGTTGCAGAACATCCACTGTTATTTGTACCTATCACGATGTAGGTTCCTTCCTGAGGTGAAAATGCCACTCCATTAGTCACGTTGTTGTTCCAATCGTAATTGACTGCGGTTCCAGATGCGGTAAGTAAGAGCTCAGTGTTAGGGCAAATAAGCTCGTCAGATCCTGCATCTACAAAAGGGTCAGAATAGATCACAACAGGGTGGGGTGCCGATCGGGACACACAGCCTAAATTATCTTCGATAGTAACCTGATATTCACTTGGTGTGGTTGTGATGATGTTGGATCCATTTGATCCATTCGACCAATTGATAAGAATAGGGCTCATTCCCGTAACAAAAGAAAGTGTAATACTTCCACCAGGACAAATTCCACCAGGACCATCAATTGAAACAGTCTCATGTTTTGATAGTATGGTTTGAAGTGCATTCGCTTTGCCATATCCGTAAGCATAATTTGGAACAGTCCCGGTAAATCCATCTACATCGCCAGTTCCTGTTAGGTCAGTTTTGAAGTCAGCGTATGTGGCTTTTGAGCATTTTTGAAGATAAAGAGCGGCTATCCCTGCAACTGCAGGAGATGCCATGGATGTCCCTCCATTTCTCATGTGAAAACCACCCTCATCCGTGTTTCCATAATATCCCGGATTGTTTAACAGTGAAAACGAACCAGAACCTAAAGAAACATTTCCGGATGCTGAGATGTCTGGTTTCATTACGCCGTTTCTGCTTGGGCCCATGCTACTAGAAAAAGCCAATTCTCCAACTACAGTATTTGTTGGTTCAGTATATACATTTCCATTAAAGTCAATATGCCCATTTCTATTTTTAATATTACCCACAGAGATTACCTTGTCAGAGCAGTTCCAAAGGTCAACAATGGTTTGTAAGGAATCTGGCATATTGTAATGAGCTATATCTGGGAATTGAATTGAATCGGGAATATTGGTCTCAAAATTACTATGCACGAAGGAGGAGGTGACGTTTGTGCCGCCCCAAAGATCATAGTGTCCATTTCCGTAGGTTTGAAATCTAAAAAGATAATCAGAGGAGTCAATAGGTGTGAAATTCGTCCCAAATATTGCGATCTGACCTGCTACTTGGCCACGTTCGAGATACCTGTATAAAAAACCATATGCGATGAGATCACCGTCTTCATTGAAGATAGGTTCTTGAGTAAAATCGCCGGCAGCAGTTGCTCCGTCTAAAAGATTGTAAAAAGGTGTTTCCCCCCTCTTTTGATGGTTCGGGCCTGGGGTGTCTGCGGCAAAAGAATAAAAGAAATCAGCCGCTGTGGTATCCACCCAAAACTCCACTAGAATTGTATTTGAGGAGCCTACTGCTGTTGGGTTAGGACTTGGAATCATCCAAACAAAAGAGGTGTCTTGATCAACATCTGCTCCTACATGATATGGGCCGTCATCGCCAGAATTGCCTGCAGAGCAAACTACAATACGTCCTTCCTTTGCATCCAATAGAGAATCAATCATAACAGACGCTGGATCTAATGCATCGTGACTTCCGTAATAGGACCCCAAAGACAAATTAACAACAGCAGGCATTCCCAATGAATCCGCCACTTTAAATATGTAATCGCAAGCCTCTGCAATACTGATTGACCAATTGGGAAGAGAAAAATCGGTTTCCACAACAATAATATCTGCTTCCGGGGCAAATCCCTTGTTTGTTCCGTTCGCATTTCCATTACTTAGAGCCATTCCAGCAACTGTAGACCCGTGAGCGGTACCTACCTCTAAACTTGTGCATATTCCTGCATTAATATCTGAACTGTCCCAAACACATCCAAATCCATATTCACTAGGTATGTTTGGACCGTTTACCGTATGGTCCCAATAGCGAAGAACCCTTGTACTTCCGTCAGAATTTTGAAAGTCAGGATGATTAAAGTCAATTCCTTGGTCAACAATTCCAATGATAACGCCTTTTCCTGTGTATGCTGTGTCTAGGCCTCCAAAACCTGAGTGGACCTGATCCGCTTTATGCCTAACTACCGCAGAATCTGACATGACTTGTGGGATAGACAAATCCTTGTATACCTGCAGAACATCGCCTGATTTTTCTGAAGAAATCATTAAGCCATATTCAGCATTTATAATGAGTTGATTCTTGGTTTCAAAAACGACTGTTATATCATTGTCTGCAATAAATTGCTTGTTTCTTTCGTTATTGGCTATTGAAAACGGAGTGACTCTGTTTGAATTAACTTCTTTACTATGTGCAGCCGGCTTGAAATATGATTTTTGGGCATTCATGATGAAGATGCCGAAAAGAATATACAAAGTAAGAAGATATTTCATGGTATAATAATTGTAAAGTGTAAATTATGAGTTATTTTCGTGTTCTAAAAATACGAGAAATCGTTCTACTAAAAAAAAACTTGATAATAAATAAAAAAAACAAACAAATGAGTGTATTAAAAAAATCTTTAAGCGTTCTATTTATTTCTTTTTCAATTCTTTCAATTGCTCAGCCCGTTGAAGGTACATTGAATTGGTATAATAAAGAAGATCAGGGAATGTTTACTGAAAAAGCCTATAAATTTCTTAAAAAGAAAAAGTCCAAAACAGTAATTGTAGGAGTTATTGATTCTGGGGTAGATATTGAGCATGAAGATTTAAAAGGACAAATTTGGATCAATGAAGGTGAGATTGCTGGAAATGGTATTGATGATGACAATAATGGCTATATCGATGATGTTCATGGTTGGAACTTTCTTGGTAACGAAAAAGGCGAGCATGTAAATGAGGCACGATTGGAAAAAACACGAATCCTAGCGTCTTTATCGGCTAAATACGATGGTATTGATGCAAATAGTATTCAGCCAGATGCGGAGTATGAGTTGTATCTTAAAGTTAAAGAAGAGGTAGAGGCTGGAAGGGCTCAATTTGAACAATATATGGGTATGATTGATCAACTTCCTCCTGATTACCAAGAATACATTCGTGCTCAAATGGATTACAATCTAAACGTAAATTTTGACGATCGAAGCCTTATTGGAGATGATCAAAATGATTTTTCAGATACCAAATACGGGAATAATGATGTGGAAGGGCCAGATGCCCTTCACGGTACGCATGTTTCTGGAATTATTGGTGCGCTGCGAGGAAATGATTTGGGTGGCGATGGAGTTGCTGAAAATGTAAAAATCATGGTACTGAGAGCAGTGCCAAATGGTGATGAATTTGATAAAGACATTGCCTTGGCAGTTAGATATGCTGTTGACAATGGCGCCATGGTAATCAACATGTCTTTTGGTAAAGCATATTCTCCGCATCAAAAAGAAGTTTATGAAGCGTTCAAATACGCGGATAAAAAAGGCGTATTGTTGATTCATGCTGCTGGTAATGATGCCAAAGATATTGACGTTGAGCCAAACTATCCGACTTCAATGTATAGTTTTCAGACTCAACCTTTAGATCATTTTGTTACGATAGGAGCTTCTACTAAAAATAAAGGTGAAGAGATGGTGGCTTCTTTCTCTAACTTTGGCGCAAAAGGAGTTGATGTTTTTGCACCTGGATTTGAGATATACAATACAGTTCAAGAAAAGGATGGTGTTAAATACAGAGACCTCCAAGGAACTTCAATGGCTGCACCAATGGTAGCAGGCGCTGCTGCGATGTTGAAGTCATATTATCCTTCGCTTTCTATGAAAGAAATTAAAGACGCTTTATACAGTAGCTCTGTGAAATATCCCAATGTAGAAGGTTTTGCAGATAAGTCAGTTACTGGAGGAGTGATCAATATTTATAATGCGGCAAAAGTTTGTAAAAAACTAGCCAAGAAAAAATAAAAATGAGGAATATCGTATTCCTTCTATTTACTTTCTCGCTGACCTATTCATATACGCAGCAGGAAAAGACCTTAGATAAAATCATTAATGAATGGCATCAAAATGCGGCAAATGCCGCATTTGATGCTTATTTCAGTATCACTACAGATGATTTTATATTCCTTGGTACAGCTCCAGAAGAACGTTGGAGAAAAAAGGAATTCATGACTTTTTGTAAACCATACTTTGACAAAAAGACGACATGGGATTTTAAGCCGTCAGACAGGCTTTGGAATTATTCGGAAGATGGAAATACCGCTTGGTTCGATGAATCTCTTGAAACCTGGATGCAAGGATGTCGTGGAACAGGAATATTATCAAAAATAAAAGGTGAGTGGCGGTTGTCTTATTATAATCTCCATGTTCTCATTGAGAATGATAAAATTCAGGAATTCATCTCTTTGAGAAAAAAACAGTAATGTCTTTCAAGCAAGTAGATTACAGAGGTCTTAAAATTGAATTTACTGAGGCCTTGACTTCACAATTTTCAGCTTCAGAAATTAAATTAATTTGGAGAGAATCTTTGCGACATTACTTTGCCATTTCGTCTTCTGAGCAGCTGATGTCTGATGATCGAATTTTCACATCAAATGAATGTCAATTACTACATCAGCTTGTAAATCGTTTAAAATCTGGTGAGCCATTTCAATACCTCATAGGTGAAGTTGAGTTTTATGGTTTAGAGCTAAAAATGGACAGCAGGGCATTGATTCCTCGACCAGAGACTGAGGAGCTTGTAGATTGGATCTGTCAAAATCATAAAGGTGAAATCAGCAATATTCTTGACGTTTGTTCTGGGAGTGGATGCATTTCCTTAGCCTTATCCAACACTTTTCAAGAGGCCTATGTGTTGGGATTGGAGTATTCCAAAGATGCCATTAATTTGGCTGAAGAAAATGCTCTGGCGTTAAAACTCCCTGTGAGATATCTTGAAGGGGATGTATTAGATTTAAACTCTTTTGAGAATAGCTTATCTGAACAAGTAGGGCAAAATGGAACTTTTGACATTGTGGTTTCAAACCCTCCATATATTCCAAATCACGAAAATGAAGAAATGGAATCCAATGTATTGGATCATGAACCTGCTCTAGCTCTTTTTGTTCCAGATGAGGATCCTTTGCTTTTTTACAGGGTTATTTCTGAAAGGATAAAGCCCTTTTTATCAACAAACGGTGCGCTCTATTTTGAGTGTCATTATTTGTATGTGGACCAGACTAGAGATTTGCTCATGGAATTGGGGTATCGAAATGTTGAAAAAAGGAAAGATTTACAAGGCAAATGGCGTATGTTGAAAGCTCAAAAGTCGTAACTTTAAATTATGAATATTGAGGGCGCAGAAAGCAGGGTGAAAGAGCTATCAAGTCTTTTACATCACTACAATCATCTGTATTATGTCAAGAATGAATCTGCAGTAAGCGATTACGAGTTTGATTTGCTACTGAAAGAGCTCGAGGCCCTCGAGCTTCAGTTTCCTGAGCTTCAAGATGAGAATAGTCCAAGTAAACGTGTTGGTGGTGATATCACAAAAAATTTCGAAACGGTTAAGCACAAATATCCAATGCTTTCTTTGTCCAATACCTACTCAAAGGAAGAAATTGTAGAATGGGAAGAACGCATAAAAAAAACCATTGAAAGTGATATTGAATATGTCTGTGAACTCAAATATGATGGGGTAGCCATAGGAATCCGATACCTAAATGGAATTTTTCATTCTGCGGTGACACGTGGAGATGGCAGGCAAGGTGAGTTAATTTCACCGAATGTGAAAACGATAAACGCCATACCTCTTATGCTGAGTGCACCTTTCCCTGTTGATTTTGAAATCAGGGGGGAAATATTTATGCCTTTGAAAGAATTTGAAAAGCTCAATAACGAACGACTTCAAAATAAATTGCCTCAATTTGCAAACCCGCGAAATACCGCTTCAGGAACCCTAAAGCTTCAAGATTCTGGTGTAGTAGCCAAACGAAATTTAGACTGTTTTTTATACGGGCTCTATCAGGATAGAGCGGAACAAACGACTCATTTTGATTCGGTTTCATTTGCTGGAGAAATGGGTTTTAAAATTCCAACAATAGAAGAAAACATGATTGCCAAGGTTTCTAATGTAGAGGGCATCCTTGATTTTATTGCTTATTGGGAAGACAAGAGAAAAGGTCTTCCTTTTGAAATAGATGGAATCGTTATCAAGGTGAATTCGTACAGGCAACAAGAAGAGCTTGGTTACACCGCAAAATCTCCACGTTGGGCCATCTCTTTTAAATACAAAACGGAAAGAGTTGAAACGAAGCTTCAATCCGTAAGCTATCAAGTAGGACGTACAGGAGCCATCACACCTGTTGCAAATCTTGACCCAGTATACCTTGGAGGGACCACAGTGAAACGTGCTTCTCTCCACAATGCCGAGCAAATGGAAAAGCTTGATTTGCATGAAGCAGATTTTGTTTTCGTAGAAAAGGGTGGGGAGATTATACCAAAAATCGTTGATGTTAATACGGATCAAAGAGCAATCGAAGCGCAGCTCATTCAATTCATAACACATTGCCCTGACTGCTCTAGTGAGCTTGTTAAAGAAGAGGGTGAAGCACAGCATTATTGCTTGAATGAAAAGAAATGCCCGCCTCAGGTCAAAGGTAAAATTGAACATTTTATCAGCAGAAGAGCCATGAATATTGATGGTCTTGGGGCTGAAACAATAGATGCTTTAGTAGAGGCAGGGTTTATTAGAAATGTTTCTGATTTGTATTCACTATCATATGAGCAGGTGCTTTCCATGGACCGCATGGCAGATAAATCTGCTCGAAACCTGCTTGATGGTTTGGAGGTCTCGAAAGAAATGCCCTTTGAGAAAGTACTTTTTGGTTTAGGTATTCGGTTTGTTGGAGAAACGGTATCTAAAAAATTAGCAAAGGCTTTTCTCACTATTGATGCGATTATTTCAGCGAGTTATGATGAGCTTGTAGATACCGATGAAATTGGAGAGAAGATCGCTTTGTCGATTTCTAGTCATTTTCAAGACCAGGATAATATTGATCTCATTCAGCATTTGAAATTGGCTGGATTGTGCTTTGAAAAGGAAGATGAAGGAATGGATTCGGAGCTTCTTGCAGGAATGAGTATTGTCATTTCAGGTACGTTTAATCAATTCTCAAGGGAAGAGATCAAGAAGATGATTGAAATGAATGGGGGTAAAAACGCCTCATCTATTTCAAAAAAGACGAGTATTTTAGTGGCAGGAGAAAACATGGGACCTTCTAAATTAAAAAAGGCTACAGACCTAAATATTGAAATTATTAATGAGGAAGCGTTTTTAAATCGGATTAACAAATGAAAGAACTGACCATTTGGAGCGAAATCAAATCACTACTTGTATCGTACAACTTTAAGGACGAGGAAGACATCAAAGGCTTTAGAAAAGCGCTTGACAAGCAGCTCAATCAAAGCTCCGTAGAGCGGGTTATCATTATTGTGAATGTTCCAAGAGGAGTAGATAAAACAAAACTCTCACCACATTTTCTCATTTATTATAATGCTCCATCGGACTATACCTGGTTGGGTAAGCTCAAAGACCTTCAGCTTAAAAACGAACTTAAGCATTCATTCGATTTGATGCTTTCCTTTGGAAAGCTCCCTCGGAAAATAGAGCGATATTTGAATAAAATGGAAATTTCAAGAAAGATATTGGTGAATGCAGAACTTACAAATGATCCGAGCTATGAGCTAGAATTGAACTCTGCTTCAGATAACCCATCAGAAATTGTAAATTTTGTAATAGAAACCCTTCAAAAAATAGATATCAATGAGTCATAAATTTAAAGGTGTTGGTGTAGCCTTGGTAACGCCTTTCACTTCAGATGAAAAAATAGATTTTAAGGCGCTAACCAAATTGGTTGAGCTTCAGCTTGAGGGTGGAACCGATTTCCTTGTGGTGCAAGGAACAACGGGAGAATCACCAGTTCTCAGTCAAAAAGAAAAAATGGAGGTCCTTCATCATGTGATGGAGATCAATAATAAGAAACTTCCTCTTGTATACGGCTTGGGTGGAAACAACACCATGGATGTTTGTGATAAACTCGGTGGCTTGCCCAAAGGAATTGATGGGGTATTGTCCGTTTCTCCATATTACAATAAACCATTACAGCGAGGAATAGTTGCGCATTACAAAGCGATATCAGAACATACCGATCTTCCGATTATTCTTTATAACGTTCCAGGTCGAACAAGTTCAAATGTTTCTGCTCAAACCACATTAGAGCTTGCGGAAATTCACAATATTGTGGCCATGAAAGAAGCCTCTGGAGATTTTGATCAGATTATGGAAATCATAAAATACAAGCCCGATAATTTCACTGTGCTATCGGGAGATGATGCCATTACCTTGCCTTTGATATCTATTGGAGTTGAGGGAGTCATTTCTGTAGTTGCCAATGCATTGCCAGAGCGATTTAGCCATATGGTTCACTCCGGGGTTTCTGGAGATTTTGCAACGGCTAATGAGGAGCATTATGGCCTTATGAAGATGACAAGGTTGATGTTTACGGAAGGCAATCCTGGTGGCGTAAAAGAGGCTTTGGTTTATCGAGAGATCTGTGAGAATCACATGCGATTGCCCTTGGTGCCTGTGTCAGATGGGCTCAGGTCAAAAATCAACGATGAAATGAAAGCACTCATGGGATGAGAAGTGTATTGAGCTTTCTGGTGATGTGCTGTCTAGTTGCTTGTCAAAGCAATGAAGAGAAAAGTGAGCCAGTGAAAACAGTGCAAAAACCCATCAAAAATGAACCTATAATTGATAAGGGTCCGATAGAATTCGAAGGATTAATCGATGTTCAAAGCCTTAATGATCGAATATATTGTGAACTCAAGTATGCTACCGAAGATAATTTCATGGGCTTTCAGCTCTACAAAAGTATTAAACGTCCTTATCTGCAACCGGATGTGGCTGACCGCTTGTCTAAGTGTCAAGATTATCTATCAGAGCTTGATTCAAGTCTACATCTGCTAATTTATGATGCGGCAAGGCCTGTGAGTGTGCAAAAACTCATGTGGGATGCACTAGATACCATTCCTCCGGTTTACAGAGGCAAGTATGTTTCCAATCCTGGACATCGAAGCCTTCATAATTTGGGTGCTGCTGTCGATATCACTATTTGCACTAATGATGGTGTTCCTTTAGATATGGGAGCAGGTTTTGATGAATTTGCAGAAATAGCATACCCTAGAATGGAATATTATTTTCTAAAAACTGGAGCGCTGTCAGAACAACAATATGACAATAGGCTGTTATTGAGGAGAGTGATGAAGAGCCAGAGATTTCGTCAATTGCCAACGGAATGGTGGCATTACAATGCGTATTCTAGAGATGTGGCACGAACAAAATACAAAGTATTAAGGACTGAGCCCGATTCTCTCTCAAATGACTAACTTTAAGTGAATTAAGCAAATAAAATGTCAGTCAAAGAAAAAAACAAGCTTCGTTATTTACAGCGCTATCTTTTTCAGATCAATTCCATTTCTTCGAATCCCATACCTTTCTTTATGTCCATCATGAGAAAGCATGGCACAATGGTAGATGCTTATTTCTTGAAACGTTTTTATCTGACGACCAACCCTGAGGTTATCAGGCATATCTTTCAGAAAAACAATAAGAATTACGTCAAAACAAATCGAACCATTGATCCAGTAAGAGATCAGATTGGAAATGGACTTTTGACCTCTGAAGGCGCCTACTGGTTAAAGCAAAGACGCTCCATTCAGCCGGGTTTTCATCGCAAAAGACTAGAGGATATTTCAATTACCATGGTGAAAGAGATCAATACTTATATGGACGAGGTGCTTGATGTGTTTGCTGAAAAAAACGAAGCCTTTGTATTGGATAAGGAAATGATGCATCTGGCGTATCGATTGGTGTCAAAATCTTTGTTCGGAAGTGAAGTTGCGGATGAAAAACTCAAGCTAATGGATAGAGTCATCAGCGAAGGGCAGGAATATACGGTGGATTTGATCAGAAGACCATATCTTAAATTCTGGTTACGGCTTAACGGGAAATTCAAAAAGAATGAAGAGAATAGAAGGATTTCGCAAGAGCTCATCATGGGCATCATTAATGACCGTAAGAAATCTTCTAAGCCTCAAAATGATCTGCTTCAGATGCTGCTAGAGACCGAATATGAGGATGGGTCTAAAATGACGGATGAGCAGCTTTTGGATGAATCCTTGGTTTTGTACGTTGCAGGACATGAAACGACCGCTCTAGCCTTAACCTGGGCTCTGTATCTTATTTCTAGTCATTCCGATGTGGAACAACAGCTGCATAAAAGTACTCTGTCAAATTTCAGTGATAAAGACCCTGCATTTTCCGATCTCAGATCAATGGGTTACACTACTCAGGTTATAGACGAAACCATGCGCATGTATCCACCAGCTTGGCTTTTGGACCGTAAGGCCATCGAGGAAGATGAAGTAGGGGGGTACAAGATCAATAAAAACCAGGATATCTTTTGCTTCACTTATGGAATGCATCGAAATCCTGAGTACTGGGAAAATCCTGACTCCTTTGATCCTGATCGATTTTCAGAAGAAAACAAGAAAAAACATGTTCCGCATGCGTACATGCCTTTTGGTGCAGGACCGCGTTTGTGTATTGGAAACAATTTTGCCATGATGGAAATGCAGCTGATTCTAAGCATGTTTTCCAAGCGCTATCGCTTCGAGGTGCTCAATGATCAAAGCATCGATGTACAGCCCTTAATTACGCTACGCCCTCGGAATGGCATTAAGGTCAAGGTTCACAAAAGGTAATGCCTTACTGTTTTATGGAGAAAATCTTTTGAGTTGTACCGTTTGAATAGTTGATGATCTGAAAACCACCATCTTCCTTATCTACTGATTGACCCAGGAGATTGCATCTTCGAATTTCGTGTATATCAGCATTGTGTTCTTGTAATCCAGTGGTGTTTCCTTTGATGATTTGTATTTCATATGGGAACAGCTGAAAGCTACTGTTGTTGTCTTGAAAGATTTCGGGCATTGAGGCTACAATCAAAAATACTTCCGTGTCGTTCGCTGAAAGCTCAAAGTTTGCAAGGCTTTGTAGTGATTCTCCAGAGTTGGACAAGTCATAGAAACTCGTGCCCGTCATTGTATTCTTGACTACAAGTTTTCCTTGAAAGAAGGAAGGGGTGCCATTGGTTCCCTCTGTTTCTGGCTTAAGCTCAAAGGTGTAAAACTCATTTTCATTGTTCAGAAGTTTGTAGGTATTGAAAGACCATGCATTGGTTATCAATCCATCATTTGGCATGAACCAACCATTGCTTCCTTCGTTGTTATAGATCGCTGTAAATTCATTGTCATCCGAAAGATCAGCGTATGTGTTCCATTCATTCAGATTGGTAGCCGCTTGTGTTGGGGTGATAAAATCAAAATCATTGGTCATGTGTGCCGCCCAATCAATAAAATATTGTCGGTAATCTTGTGCGCCAATTTGATTGAACATGTATTCCTGGGGCATCTCTGTTGTGGTACTAAACATGCCAGAGGTAATGATGTCTTCTGACACACCAGCTACGTCTGTAAGGTAATACAATTGTAAGGCCATGGCATATTGATGCACATAACGCTGCCAATTCGATGGGTAGGAGGCAGGGAAATTATTAAAACTTAACCATAGAGGCACATGAGGCATCCGAACCAAGCTTTCAGCTTCTACAAAAGCGCGATTATTATCCATGTTTTGTTTTGCAGCAAACCAATTGGCTGAAGCTTCTATATACCATTGGCTGTCTCCAGAATAGGCAAAGCCAGGCGCAGTGGCATTGTATTGAAAAATGTGAAAGGTTTCATGTGCTGTATTGGTAAAATCATTCAGTGCCCCATTTGGTAGGGTTAAGAAAGGGTATCCATTGCTGTCAGTCCCCTGGCCATTGCCCCATCCATACGGATTGAAAAACCCATTTGCATCTCCTGGGTTGTGAATGTATACATTGTAATAGTGACCATCCAATACATTTGGTGGGTCACTCATGAGCATCTCATTCAAGCAAATTTCTCTGTAGCTGATCATGCTGTCCAAAGTAACATCTACTTGTGCATCAAAATTAAAGTCTTTGTCCCACCAAACGATATAAACTCCTCTTGTCATGGTGTCACATTCGTTAAGGTTTCCAAAGGTGGTATTAATGGTAAGTTGGGCATGGCACTGAGAGTTGTTCATACACAAAATAAAAGTAAGTAAAAAGGAGAAAAAGGATTTCATAGCGCTAGACAATCTTTGATGTAATTATTGATTCTATCAGAAATGGTTTTTACCACTTCGGCATCCATTTCAACTTCTTTTACACCTGAAATTATAGATAATGAACAATTCTCATTTTCAGGAAAATGTTTGTAAAATAAGTTGCAAATCACTTTGTTGTTTTGAACTTTTGGACTCGCGGAATAGCAGAGGGGGTATCCATTTTCAAGCCATTGTTGGTACCAAATACCAAAAAAAAGAAACTTATTATTTTCTTTATCATCAAGATAAAAACCAAATTCGGTAGATGTTTTGGTTTTGCTTACATGCAGTCGTTCATGCTTAATAATTTTTTTCTTTATTTCTTCAATAAGGTTGTATAATTTAATCGTGACCTCAGGGATTTCTTCAGAGTACATAAGCTTTAGCTGTTTATTCGAGAATGATATTTTTACTGGTTCAAACCAATACTTTAAAAATTTGAGAAATTCATTGAATATTTGACTGGATTGGTGTATTTCGTTTTTAACAATCAATTGAATGATTTCATTCCAAAAGATAATTTTTACTCCTTCTTGTTGTGAAATCGTTTCAAGTGTACATCGATCATAATAATCCATTGGAATTATAAAGCATAAACAGGTTTGTTTTTTTTTGAATTCCTTTAAGTAGGCATGATAATCCTGTTTTTGAGTTTCCATTAAAGGAGAATCTTGAACCTTTACTTCGAAAAATAATTCTAGTTTATCTGTGCTAATAACGATATCGGGTCTAAAGTTCCTAATACTGTGCTGTGTCAATATGTCTTCACTTGAAACTTGATCAAGAATTTCTATTTCCGGTAAGAATTGCTTAAAGAAAGAGTCTCTAAATGATTTAAAATTTAGAAAATTTGTCAATAATTCCGTTATAGAATCTTCGTTGTTCGCAACATTTTGAAATATACTTAAATCAGCAGAATTCATTCGAGTCTAAAAATACAATAAAAACGCATTAAAAATAATGGGCGTTGGCTCCAATGTAGTATCCTCTTTTGGTAATGTACGCTTCAAGCTCTTCTCTATGGTGTACATCTGGATATATGGAGAGTATGCAAGCTTCTTCTTTCTTTAGGAATTGAATGTCTCTGATTATGATGCCATTTAGTTTTTGACCGATCAGTGAAGTATCATGTTCATACCAATCAAATTCACAATGGTGTTCTTTGAGGATTTGTGCAATCAGCTTGCCTTTTTTCTTGGCTCCAATAAGCTGGATGCGTCTGTTTTTAAATTCCTCAATAAAGTAGGGGGTTTTGAGTCGAAAAAAAGAGTCTTGTTGGTAGGTGTCTGAATTTCTACTTGTTCGCTGAGGATGTTCTCTCCAATGGTGGGTGATTGAATCCACACTTTTTATCTTAAACCCAGCTTCTCTCCATTTAAAAACCATATCATAATCTTCGGGGTAGCTCAAGTGTTTAAAACCTCCCATGGAATCAAAGTCTTGCCGATGCATCAACCAATTGGGAGAAGCTACTACGCATTCTCTGTATATCCTTTGATAAAACAAATCCTTTTCGGCGGTCTCGTTAAGCCAGCTTTCATAGCTCAGATAACCTTGACTTAAAGGAGCATCACTGGAATATTTTACAAAGCCTGTAGCAATTGTTAATGAACTACTTGTGTTAATTATATCAATCAAAACTTTAAGTTTGTATTTGGGCATGATATCGTCAGCATCCATTCGCGTCACGTGACTCCCTTTGATGTATTCTTGCGCGGTTTGTAATGCAGGCAATATGCCCTTTCCCTTATTGGTGTAGATTTCAATTCTAGGGTCATTGTAGCTTTTCAATATATCGACGGATTCATCGTCAGAATGGTCATTTATGGCAATGAGCTGCCAGTCGTCATGGTTCTGACGGCAAATAGAGTCGATGCAGTCCTTGAGATAAGGAGCAGCATCTTTAAACGGGGTTATAATGCTAATGGTGGACATTCCAAAGGATGCGCTCCATCACTTTTTCAGCTTCGGCAATATCTCTTGCCTCCACAATTTCCACCTCAGTAACGGCTTCCTCCTTATCGTTGTCCTTGATTTCTGTTAGCACCAATTTAACGTTGTAAGTTTTCATGTTTAAACTTAAGGATTATTTCACCCAAAAGCAATGCGTAGTTATCAACATTTAAAGTGTTGTTTATTAACAAGTTATAAACCAATCTGGTGCGTTATTGGACTGTGGAATGGGAATTGCTTTTACGTCGCTATACAATTTTAGGCACAGTTGTTGCGTTTAACATATACATATCGCAAAGACTTAACGCTCAGCGATTACCCCTTATTTATTCACTTAAAATCTCTCCTATGAACTCAAAAATTCAAAGAAATCAAAAAGAACAAAGCGCATATGAGATTGACGGAGCCATGTTCATGTCTCTTGCAAAAATGAAGCGCACCTACAGTGATGAGATTTTGTTTCAACTGGACAAATACGAAGAAGGTTTGCCTTTTGATGATCATGTTGTTCAGGTCTTGAGTGGGGTAGTTATACATGAGGAGCCTTTATTTTTTGAAATTGCTTACGTCAAGCCCTCAAATGCCTTGACGCTGTTCTTGACGGTAAAAGAAATTTCTTGTGATCAATACCTCGATTACATCAACCTCAAAAAGAGCTTGCCGCAGGCTAAGGCATAGAAATTCAAGGTCTTCAAGTAGCCTTAAATAATTTTGTGTATCCCTTTCTAAGGATTGGGTTATATGTTTTATGAGGCATAATTCACATATCCTACTTGCCAAGCTTTTAGAAAAAGGTGGTATTCGATTTAAGGCTCAATTTTTTGAGAGTCTATTGGATATGCCTAATCCTCACCGCAATTCAATTATTGAAATGATTTTAGACCAGCTAAATAGTTTTCAAGAAGACCAGTTCGTCGCGGGTCAAATATTTCGTGGTGTAGTTTATGCGCCTGATCCCTTTTATTTTCTTCTTTTTTTTGAAAAACCGAAGCATAAAAGTATCTTGTTCGATACTATCAGACAAAGTCATCCAAACGAGTGGATAGGTCCTATGCAGAGGATAAAAATGTATGATGAAGATGAGCATAATAGGAGGCAGCGCGCTTCTCTGAATTTACCGATTATTTGGCGCGCGGAATTAAATAGCATGAATTACAATTGACCGACTAACAATTTCTGCGTGTATTTATGATATATCGTAAATAGATTATGTTGTAGCTTGTTACTTTAATTATTATTCCGTTATGGAACCGATTAAATGTAAAATTCTCTCCTATGAAAACTACACAAGCTCAATTTTACGAATACGAAATCAAAGGCTCTATGTTTTTGGCTATGGGTGAATTTGACCGAGAGCTCACAGATGTTATTATGCATTTAATGGACACCCAAACCGATGACCTTCCTGTAAAAGAAGATCATGTGCAGGTAGTGGCTTGTGTTGTTTGCATTGCCGAGCCACGCTATTTCTCCTTGGCTTACATGAATACCGGCACATCAATGTTTATCTTTTTAAGTATTGACGAAATCAGCGCTGATGATTATCTGGACCTTATGATCGAAAACAAAGTATTTACTCAAAATCTCAACTTATGAAAAGCATTTTAATTCCTCTATTTGTATTATCGTATTTGATCTCCTTTGCCCAGTGGGAGATAGGAAACTATGTCGATGAGTTCGGAGAAGAGACGGAAGAAAGATTTCTACATCAGACGGTGTCAGGTACGTTCTCAAACTCGGCAACAACAAACGCAAAGTGTGCATACTTTATTGAGCACAATAAGAAAGAAAAGGTGTTAGGTATTTCAATCTACCCATACGATGGAAACTCTAAGGAGTCGTTCTATGATGACACGTTCCAAGACGTGAAGATTAAGAAGCCATCAGGGGAGGTTGTAACTATCGAGGCTTTCTGCTTTGATGGTATGATATACTTCAGTGAGGAAGAGTATGTTCAGCTCATGGATGCCTTAAAAGAAAGGGGAGAGTACAAGGTGTCTATGAAGTACAAGACGGACGACACGCATTCAAGCTATAGGTTTAAGTTT
>ERZ651776.786-NODE-786-length-41759-cov-7.200470_pt1 | contig 41759 bp, 41 predicted proteins | sample MGYA00514761_ERZ651776 | MGnify/ENA metagenome assembly ERZ651776
ATAGGAGGTGGTTCATCACTATTTATTTTCATCCTTTTTATGTTTGGCATCCATCTGTTTATGCCCCACGGTTCACACGGACACGGAAGGCACAATAATCATAAGCATCAGGATAGCGACCACAATCATTCTGAACAAGAAACAAAAGAAGAACACAAAGGACATCAACATCACTAAAAACTATATACAATGAAACAAAAATTTCAAATAAACGGAATTAGTTGTGGTGGATGTGTAGCAAGGGTCAAGAAGACTTTGGAAGAACATCCCAATATCGAAAAGGCAGAAATTTTTCTGGCACCAAAAGGAGCTACACGTATCACGATGAATGAAGCACTTTCGGTTGCCGACTTGCAAAAGCAACTCGATGAGCTCAATGGATATACAATCACAGAACTTAATCAATAACAATTAAAATCTAAAAACTATGCATTTATACGACGGACACTTTGGAGGAATGCACCTAATATGGTGGATTATATGGGTCATCTTACTTGCTTGGATATTCTTTATCCCAGCAGATATACCCTATCAAAAAACAATGAAGGACAGCCCACTGGATATTCTTAAAAAACGCTATGCAAAAGGTGAAATTTCTAAGGAAGAATACGAAGAGTCTATAAAGATATTAAAGTCAGAAAACTAACTGAAAATCATAAAACTATGTATCGATTAAACATAAAAAAACTCGGTTTTGCTTTTGGTCTAACAGGAGCCTTAATTTATTTGGGCTGTATGATTGTGATGGCCACAGCAGGTCAAGAAGGAACAATCATCTTTTTTAATAGCCTCTTACACGGTCTAGACACTACGAATATTATAAGAATGGATGTTCCTCTAATAGAAGCATTATTCGGTATCGTTCAAACATTCATTTTAGGGTGGCTTATTGGTGCGTGCATAGGTGCTTTTTATAATGCTCAAATTAAAGTAAAAAAATAAATTATGGATAGAAGAGATTTTTTAGCCACTGGAGCTGTTTCGACAGCAGGGATGCTATTCTTTCCTGGTAACTTACTAGCCAAGGAAGCAAAAACTAACAATAAGCACAAACTAGTACAAACGCTACCCTATAAAATGGATGGCGAGTGGAAAGAGTTTGAGCTGTATATAGATGTTCATACCCACGAGCCTGCGCCAGGTTATAAGTATCATACGCTTGCTTTTAATGATATGATTCCTGGGCCAGAAATAAGAGTAAATGCTGGGGATAAGGTACGCGTCAAATTCATCAATAAAACAGATTTAAACCATACCATACATTGGCACGGTGTTTATGTGCCTTGGCGAATGGACGGCGTTCCTTTCGTTACACAACTGCCAGTAATGCCAAAAAATGAATTCATCTATGAGTTTGTTGCGGAACCTGAAGGAACACATTTCTACCATTGTCATTGGGGAACCTTAATGCATATGCAGGCAGGAATGTTTGGTAGTCTTATTGTTGAAAACCCGAACGATCCTATCAAAAAGAAATTTCCCTATGAACGTGAATATACCTTAGTGTACTCATCACACGACACTAACTATATACGTGAAGAAATGAACAGTATGCTAGAGCGAATGAAACAGCGTAGCTATTTGATGAAAGAAGGAAGGTTTAATAGCGAGCAATGGGCGGTTTTTGATAATAAAGAACAGTTTACCGCGAGTTTAGAAAACGGATATCAACCACCATACGTAACCAACCGAAGATCAAATTCAGATCTACCACAAGCCAATTGGTTTACAGTTAACGGTAAGTCATATCCATCTACGCCTTATCTGTTTATCAAATCTGGAGAGAACATTCGAATTCGGCTTATAAATGCTGGTGCAGAAACCCATCATTTACACTTACACGGTCACGATTTTTGGATGGTAGCTGATGACGGAGTACCTCTAGAGCACCCTTTTAAACGAAATACAGTACCCCTAACCCCAGGTAAAACTTATGACATTATTGTTGAAGGTAAGAACAGGGGTATTTGGACTTTTCACGATCACGATACTAGAAAAGTTACCAATAACGGTTTGTATCCAGGAGGAAACTTATTGGCTTTGGTATATGAAGATTTACCAGCTGATGAGTTGATTATTTCAAAACATTCAGGAAATCCAATGTACAATCCAAATGCTGGTATGGGAGATATGAAAGGTATGGAAAACAAAAATATGGGAAGTATGAACAAAATGATGTTTGGAGAAGATAAACTTCCAAAAATCGCTCTTGATGAATAATTTATAAAACAGTTAAAATGAAAAAAATCATATATATAGCCATCTTAATTTCTGGGCTTGCAAACGCACAGATTACACCAGAATTTGAAATTGGAGCCAAAGGTGTTTTCTCAGGCAATTTAAACTTTAATTCCGAAGAGTCCAATGCAGTTACAGATTTCTCTGATACCCAATTATTAATGGGGCTTAGCCAAAAGCTTTATAACAACTGGAGAGCGCAATTTGTTTTAGGGCTTCAATTTCCTGATGCCAATTCAAATTTGGGCGAGGTCTTTTACAATAATATTTTTATGAAATTGGAAGACCAAACCAACATTTTTAAAGTAGGGCGTACACTTGCACAGACCAACTTAAATGAATTCCCAACATTACGTGATGATGATGCACAACAGTTCGTCTATGCACTCAACCCATTTTCTGATGGTGTAAATACAGAACGTGACCAATATGCCAATGTACTGGATTACACACACATATTTAAGCAACGCTTTTCTGTTTCAATACACGGTGAAAACTTCTACGATAGTTTAGAACCTAACGATTTTAGGTTAAACTCTATGGGACTATCGTTGGTTTACAGGGTACCAGAAAGTCAAAGGTGGAATAGAAATATCGTACAACAAATTGGATTGAGTTACAACAACTATTTCACTGATAGACCAGGATATTCTAACGATTTTGACTCTTCGGTTAAAAACTTGCTGTTTAGTACTATACTGAATTTAAAGCCAGACCCAATAAATTTTGTGGATTTTAAATTTCAAGCTATTCAAAACTTTGGTTGGGATGAAATAACAGAGCTTAATGATTATTTTGATTACACAAGAACGCAGTCAACATCTCTCTTTGGTACTTTTAGATATTTGAAACAAAAATTAGAACGCCCACATTATCAAATTTCTGTTGGTGGTGGTTATAAATCCTTGGACAATTTATCGACCGACTCAAACCAATTACTATTTATAGCAAACGGGTTTTATCGAATGGGGCAAAATTTTGATATTGGATTTCAGTATAGATATACTGAAAATGACGGTTTTACACAAAACCTTTTTGGAAAAAATGAGCATCGTCTACAACTAGCTATTGTATATTCCTTTAGTCAAATATTTAATAAGCAATTTGGTGACCGCGAAGACTTGTTAAACTTAGAACACAATTATATAAAATAAAAGTAAGTGACCTATACCAAGCAACATATTAAAACAATAATTGTACAGATACTTATTTGGGCAGGTATTTTCTACTTCTTGGTACACCCTTTCACAATGGTGCTCTATTGGTTTGAGTACAGCAATACGGCATTCTCATTTTCCTTGTTTCAAGACGTTTTAAAAACTCGTTTTTTAGAATCTTTCTCTTTTGATATGAGGGGAATGGGTGGTTTGCTCACGCTTTTAGGAATTTTTCTAGGTACAATGTCAGGTCTGTTTTTCATAACCATTAAGCAAAAGAATAAGCTTATCGGCACACAACAACGATTGCTTGTTCGTGATATTAAAGCATTGATACAAGCCGGTGAAAACGTAATGGTGGAGTTCAAGTCTTCCATACGCTATGACTATTTTCGAAAAACAACCAATAAGGAACTGGAGCTGGTTATTGCTAAAACTATCACTGGTTTTATGAATGCAAAGGGTGGCAAACTAATTATTGGTGTAGATGATGACGGAAATGTTTTAGGATTAGAAAAAGATTATAAAACACTTAAACACAAGAACAGGGATGGTTATGAGCGGGAAGTTTTCAGAATCATTTCTACACAATTAGGTCACGAGGCTTGTTTCAGTAATCATATTTCATTCTATAGTTTAAATGAAAAAGATGTGTGTTTAGTAGATATCGAACCTTCTGAAAAACCTGTTTATGTTAGCGATACCGAAAACACCACCTTTTATGTTCGTACTGGCAACGCCACCTATCCACTTACGGTCAAGGAGGCTGTTAATTATTTAGAAACTAGAAAAATATAAAGTTATGCAATACGTCTGGTTTATATGGTCACTAATCATTCTTGCACTTTGGGCAATAATCTATTTGTCAAAAAAGGGGCATAGAAGAGAAATGCTCAAAATGAGCCTGATTACGATGCCCTTTGGTTTAACAGAACCGTTGTTTGTACCAGAATATTGGTTTCCACCTTCGCTTTTTGATTTGGCCGAAAAAACAGGCTTCGATATCGAAAGTTTGATTTTCTCTTTCGCAATAGGTGGAATTGGCACTGTACTCTACAACCTTATTTTTAAAAGAGGACTTGCCGAAATACCACATAGCGAACGAAGTCATAGTAGACACCGATTGCATATTTATATACTTTTTATACCAGCAGCTGTATTCATCATTCTGGCGCTTTTAACGTCGCTCAATCACATTTATTGCGGCATTATAGCTTTGTTCATAGGTGGATTGGCGACTCTTTATTGTCGCCCAGATTTAAAAGGAAAGATTTGGGTTGGGGGAATTCTGTTTACGGTATTGTACTTCATTTATTTCGGAAGTATCCTTCCGTTCTATCCTCAATATGTGGAGTTGAACTGGAATCTAGACAACCTGACCCATATTCTTGTCTTGGGCATTCCTATTGAAGAATTAATGTTCGCCTTCACTTTTGGGATGTATTGGTCTGGATTGTATGAACATATCTATTGGCGAAAACTCATTCAAACTGAAATAATTATTCCACTTAAAGATTAACACTATGAAACGAATACACTCAAATCAAAAAAACAATGCTATCCAAGTTGTAGCCATTAAGAACCCAGTAAGAAAGATATACCAGGTATCCATCGCTATATTGTTCCTTCTACTGCTTTCAGCAGTACTTCTATCCTGTTCTGGCAAGAAAAAAGATGTTGCAGAAAGCGTAACACAGCCAACTGTTGAAACATCCCAAACGGCAAATGAGGCCATTATATCAGCCCAAAATTATGAAATCGTTCCCAACGAAAAAGTCTGTATGGTCAATGACCGATTTATGGGTGTGTCACAAATACCTATTGACGTCAATGGAACTATCTACTATGGTTGTTGTGAAAATTGTGTTGAAAAGTTACAGAAAAATCTAGATGATGTTCGCTTTGGGAGTAATCCACTAAATGATACAAAAGTTGATAAAGCTTCAGCAATTATTGTTCAAGATAAAAGTAGCGGAAGTGTTTTTTATTTCGCTTCCATAGTAGATGCCCAATCATTTATAAATAAGAATAAAGGATAGGAAATCTTTATTCATAAAAATTCAAGTTATGAAAATAGTGTTAGCCATAGATGGTTCTGATTTTAGTAAACTAGCAGTAAAAGAACTTGCAAAATTACCCTTACAAAATGAAAGTGAGGTCTGCATTATAAACGTGTATGAACATCCTGCGATATCAACACCATCATTAATTACATCAACAAGTTCTATTAATTCCTACTTCAAAGAGTTTTTATCAAACGCTGAAAAAATAGGGAAAAAGATTGTTTCCGAAGCTGGTAAAGTATTGAAAGAAAAAAATAGCTCACTTCGTATAACAACAAATGTTGTCAGCGGTCTTCCTAAAAAAGAAATTTTGGAAAAAGCGGAATCTTTTGATGCCGATTTGATTGTAGTGGGTTCGCAAGGGCAAGGCGCATTTTCACGTCTTTTATTAGGTTCCGTTTCACAATATTTAGCAACACACGCCAAATGTTCAGTACTGGTTGTGAAAGACAAGGATGCAAAGTAACTATAGCTAATACCAATGATATAAAAACTAAATATGAACGTCAACCATTCAAATAATACTATTACAGAATCTGCTTGTAAAATAACAGATGAAATCTGCCTTCCAGACTCTAATTTACCTCGTGTTATTATTATAGGTGGTGGGTTTGCAGGTTTAGCGTTGGTTGAAAAACTGAAACATAAAGAGGTGCAGGTGGTACTGTTCGATAAAAACAACTTCCACCAGTTTCAGCCCTTATTTTATCAAGTGGCAACGAGTGCTTTGGAACCTGATAGTATTGTATTCCCTTTCAGAAAACAAATTAGTGGTTATAAAAATGTATTGTTTCGTTTAGCTGAAGTCGAGGAAATCCAACCTTCTACAAACACCATTATAACCAATAAAGGAAGAGTTCACTTCGACTATCTCGTATTGGCAACGGGTACAACAACTAATTTTTTTGGTATGGACAATGTCGAGTCCCATAGTCTTGGGATGAAAAACATTCGCGATTCTTTAAATATTCGCCATATGATGCTGCAAAATCTGGAACAAGCTGCAATCACTTGTGATGATAAAGAACGTGATGCCTTAACAAATTTCGTCATCGTTGGTGGTGGTCCTGCTGGCGTAGAGATGGCAGGAGCTTTGGCTGAATTCTGTAAATACATTCTTCCCAAGGATTATCCAGAATACCCTTCTTCTATTATGAATATTTATTTGATAGAAGCCATTGATGAATTGTTAAGTACGATGTCTGAAAAAGCATCTACGAAAACCCTAAAATATTTGAAGGACTTGGATGTAAAAGTACTATTCAATGAATCGGTAAGCGATTATGACGGCTCAATAGTCACAACCAAAAGTGGAAAAACCATTTTAGCCAAAAACCTAATCTGGACAGCGGGTGTTAAAGGACAGTTCCCAAAAGGTATTGATAAAAAACACGTGGTAAAGGGTAACCGCTTAAAAACAGACTCATTTTTAATGGTAGAAGGCTACAAAAACATTTTTGCCATAGGCGATATAGCGGCTGTAATTACAGAAGAAACGCCAAAAGGACATCCGCAAGTAGCACAAACAGCTATTCAGCAAGGTAAATATTTAGGTAATATATTATTGAAAATTATTAAGGATGAGGGTGTGAACCCTTTCGAATATAAAGACAAAGGTTCATTAGCTACAGTAGGGAAACGTAAGGCAGTAGCTGATTTGGGCAAATTCAAATTTGCAGGTTATTTCGCTTGGCTATTATGGTCAGTTGTACACTTATTATCCATAAGCGGATTTAGAAATAGATTGATGGTTGGTTTTAATTGGGCGGTAAGCTATTTCACTTATGAAAAGAGCAACCGCCTGATTATTAGAAATTTTGAACCAAAATCGTCGGTTAATAACACAAAGACATAATTTACAAATGAAAAACACCACAAATGAAAACGATAAGCTTTCCCTAATAGGTTCCATCTCTCTTGGTACAGGTGTAATGATAGGGGCTGGCATATTTGTACTTATGGGACAAATAGCTGAATTGGTAGGCGATTTATTTCCGATTGCTTTTATTGCAGGTGCTATCGTGGTAGGTTTTAGTTCATATTCTTATGTGAAGTTCTCAAATGCCTTTCCGTCATCTGGGGGTGTGGTTAAGTTTTTCAATAAATCCTATGGACCTGGAACGACCACAGGTGTCTATTCTTTACTAATGTATGTTTCAATGGTCGTTGCACAAAGTTTAGTTGCAGGAACCTTTGGCGCTTATACCCTTCGATTATTCCCAGAAAGTTATGCTGGTTATGCATCCATACTTGGTATTCTACTTTTGGTAACAGCTTATATAATAAATATTCTAGGAAATAAAGTAATTGGAGCAACGGCCACTTTTACAGCAATTATTAAAGTAGGTGGTATTGCATTGCTCGCGATTGCAGGTCTGGTAGCTTCTGGATTTGCAAATATTACAGGAGACTATATCCCAAAAAATACCGAAGCCTTGCCAAAAGGATTTGGCTTTGTAGCGGCATTGGCATTGTCAATTCTTGCCTATAAAGGGTTCACAACAATCACGAATCAAGGTGGAGATATCAAAAATCCACACAAAAACCTTGGAAGATCCATTGTGATTTCTATTCTTATCTGCACACTTATCTATGTGGCCTTGGCCCTTGCTGTTGCAGGCGGTTTAAGCATCCCTGAAATAATAAAGGCAAAAGATTATGCTTTGGCAGCAGCAGCCGAACCTGTTTTTGGGGAATGGGGCTTATGGTTTACTATAGCAATCGCTATTGTAGCAACCTTTTCAGGGGTTATCGCCAGTGTATTTTCGGCATCGCGCTTATTGGGGATGTTAAGTAATATGAAACAGGTACCCTCTTTAAAAAAGATGGGTAATTTTAAAAATCCAGCGCTCATATTCACGGTTGCCCTTGCCATTTTACTCACTGCCCTTTTCGACTTAACAAGAATCGCTTCTATAGGAGCTATTTTCTACCTTATTATGGATATAGCTATCCATTGGGGACTTTTTCGCCACCTAAAAGACGAGGTAAAATTTAAACCCATCATTCCGTTAATAGCTATTGCAATGGACACTGTAGTACTGGCAGCCTTTCTATATATAAAATATCTGAATGATCCAATGGTGCTCATCGTAGCAGCAATTGGAATTATCCTGATTCTCATTGCGGAACGTTTTTTTATGATTTCGCATACAGACGATGATGGCAATATGCCTATGGGAATGGAGAATACAAATAATAAAAACAACAAATCATAATTAATTAAAACAATTTATATGAAAAATATAGCAGTTATAGGATACGGAGTCATTGGAAAAAGGGTGGCTGACGCCATCAATCTACAGGACGATATGAAGCTTTCGGGCGTGTGTGATATCATTAGCGATTGGCGCATTCAAAACGCCGTAAGAAAAGAGTACGATATCTACGCAGCAACTCAAGAAGCAGAAGACAAAATGAAATCTGAAGGTATTTCAGTAAAAGGAAATATGCAGGATCTTCTAAAGAAATCAGACCTCGTCGTGGATTGTACCCCTAAAAAAATTGCGGCTCAAAATGTGGCGATTTATAAAGAACAGAACATCAAATTTATTTTGCACGGAGGCGAAAAACACGAAACCACAGGCCATTCTTTTAGTGCTGAAAATAATTATCAATCAGCTCTAAATCTAGATGCTACAAGAGTTGTTTCTTGCAACACCACTTCTATTTTAAGGACGTTGACCGCTTTAAAAAGAGCCGATTTATTGGATTATGCCAGAGGAACACTTTTAAGAAGAGCAACAGATCCTTGGGAAAGTCATTTGGGCGGAATTATGAACACAATGCTTCCAGAAAGAGATATTCCAAGCCATCAAGGTCCTGACGCTAAAAGCGTAGATCCTGATTTGGATGTCATCACTTCCGCAGTAAAAGTTCCAGAAACTTTAAGCCATATGCACTATTGGAATGTGAAGTTAAAAAAACAAGCCTCGAAAGAAGAAGTGCTGAATGCTTTTAAGACATCTAGTCGTATCAAGCTAATTCAATATGACCAAGGCCTAGTTTCTAACAACACTATCAAGGAAATGTTTTTGGATATGGGAAGACCTTGGGGCGATATGTATGAAGTAGCCCTATGGGAAGATATGCTGAAGGTAGTGGGGGATGAACTTTTCTACGCCTATGTGGTAGACAACCAAGCAATTGTTATACCCGAAACTATTGATGCCATTAGAGCACTTACAGGAATTGAAACAGATGGTGCCAAATCCATCACTAAAACAAATGAAAGTTTAGGAATTCATTAATCATTAATACAATGAAAATAGACATAAATATTACACAACTGTTAGGGGAAAAAGCAGACTTCTATTTGAATCACGTTTGTGAAAAAATAACCAAGGATGAATTGCAAACCCCAAGTAGAACAAGCCTAGATAAGGTATTTACCCAAAGCAACAGAAATCCGCAGGTACTACGAAGTCTTTCACAATTGTATAACCACGGAAATCTTGGTGGTACAGGCTACTTGAGCATCCTGCCTGTAGACCAAGGTATCGAGCATAGTGCAGCTTTTTCTTTCTATAAAAATCCGGATTATTTTGACCCAGAGAATATTATAAAATTAGCGATGGAAGCAGGTTGTAATGGCGTGGCTTCCACCTTTGGTGTATTGGGATTGAACGCTAGAAAATATGCCCATAAAATTCCCTTTATCGTAAAGATTAACCACAACGAACTACTTACCTATCCCAATAAATATGACCAAACCTTATTTGGCAAAGTAAAAGCTGCGTGGGATATGGGAGCAGTTGCTGTCGGTGCTACTATATATTTTGGTTCCGAAGAAAGCAATAGACAGCTTAAAGAAATAGCTGAAGCTTTTGAAGAAGCCCACAATTTAGGTATGGCTACCATTTTATGGTGCTATACCCGAAATGAAGCTTTCAAAACTGGAAAAAAAGATTATCACGCTGCTGCCGATGTAACAGGGCAAGCAAATCATATTGGGGTAACCATTCAGGCAGATATCATTAAGCAAAAATTACCTACAAATAACTTTGGTTTCAAAGAAATCGGTTTTGGAAAATATGATGATGAAATGTATGAGACGCTGACAACAGAACATCCCATCGACCTATGCAGGTTGCAGGTGGCTAATTGCTTTATGGGAAAAATCGGATTGATTAATTCCGGTGGTGGCTCTAAAGGTAAGTCTGATTTGGTGGAGGCAATAACAACTGCCGTTATCAATAAAAGAGCTGGTGGCTCTGGATTGATAATGGGAAGAAAAGCGTTTCAAAAGCCCTTCGGCGAAGGCGTGGAAGTATTACAATCCGTTCAGAAAGTTTATTTGGATACTAAAATTAGCATTGCATAACAATAAAAAAGAATGTTCGACACAGAAGTAAAATCACTTAAATCATTCAATCACTACCTCTCAAAATTGGTAGAAAGTCGTCTATGGCTAAAGGTTATCATTGCCTTATTTTTGGGTGTTGGTTTTGGATTGCTGTTAAGTCCTCAAAACGGGTGGATTACTAAAGAAACAGCAGACATCGCAGGGAATTGGCTGGCGCTACCTGGTGTACTCTTTCTAAAATTGGTCCAAATGATTATGATTCCTTTGATTGTGGCTTCTATCATCACAGGAATCGCAAGTAATGAAAAGGACAGTCTAAAAAAATTAGGTGGTGGCGTTTTATTATATTTTCTAGGCACTACCATAGTTTCGGTAAGTTTGGGTGTAATACTATCTCAAATTTTTAGACCTGGTCGCTTTTTACATCAACAAGCTCTAGCTGAACATAATGAAATTACTGCTGTTCCAACGGAAAATCCCGAGCTTTCCTTTGGCCTTGAAACTATTCCAGATGCCATATCAAACTTACTTCCAGAGAACCCTTTAGCATCTATGGTTAGTGGTGAAATGTTAAGTATTGTGATTTTCACAATCATTATTGGTGTAGCTGTGCTATCACTTGAAAATGCCTTACTGCGCCCAGTAAAGCTTCTTTTAAGTGCCATTCAGGAAGTCTGTATGACAGTAGTAAAATGGTCAATGCTTCTAGTACCTATTGCTGTTTTCGGACTAATGGCGCAGCTTACCTCTAGTGTTGGTTTAAGTTCTTTATCAGGTTTAACGTACTATGTTGGGGTAGTACTTCTCGGTCTTCTTTTATTGGTAATTTTCTATTTGGGACTCATCGTACTTCTCGGAAAGAAAAACCCATTGCAATTCCTAAAAAAAATAAGGGATGTTCAATTATTGGCTTTTTCAACCACAAGTTCTGCCGCTGTGATGCCCTTATCTCTAAAAACCGCCGAAGAAGAACTAAAAGTGGACAAGACTATTAGCAATTTTATCATACCTATAGGGGCGACCGTCAATATGGATGGTACTGCACTATATCAAACTATTACAACTCTTTTTATTGCCCAAGCTTACGGACTGGAAATGAGTTTACTCAATATTATAGTGGTCATTGTAACTATTGTCGCTGCATCCATTGGTACACCTGCCATTCCAGGAGGTGGTGTGGTTATACTCGCTTCTGTTTTGGGAAGTGTCGGCATACCCGCTGAAGGCATCATCATTATCATTGGTGTAGAAAGACTCTTGGGAATGTTTAGGACTGCTGTAAATGTAACTGGTGATTTAACTGCCTGTATGGTCTTCAATAGATTCTATGGTAAAACCCCAATCTTGGTTAGTGAGAAAACGAATAATAAATCAATTTCAAAATAATGACATTACTACTCATATCCATAGTGTTCATTCTTCCTGTTGTGGCTATTGCCAGCTATCAGCATTATAAGATTGGTAAGCAACCAGCTTATGATGCCAAAGAAACACTGTTGAATTATGAAATAATAGGCTCTGGAGAAAACAAACTTGTTTTGTTACACGGTTTAACAGGCTCATTGCATTATTGGAAACGCAATTTAGAAAGTATTACAACTACGCATAAGCTACTTTTAGTCGACCTGCTAGGTTTTGGTGATTCGCCAAAACCACAAAGTGATTATTCCCTTTCAATACAATTGCAGGCCCTTGAATTGATTCTTAACAAAGAAGGATTCAATGATGGAAATATCATTATTGCAGGACATTCTATGGGAGCTATGATTTCATTAGCAATATTGGAAAAGCAACCAACTTGGTTCAAGGCAGGAATTTTTATAAGCATACCTGTTTACAAGAACGCTGATGAGTTTAAAGAAATTATGTCTTCTCATTCCTTTGTAGATAGGATTTCAACAAGCAAATTCTCAAAATACATTTGTATGATTCATCCCATATTTATGTCACGTGCATTCAAGCCTGATAACCTCACGGATGATGTCTATGAAGATGCAAAAAAGCATCATTGGATGAGTTATTATTATTCTCTTACAAAGGTCATCCTAAAAACAGATTTATATGCAATTGTAAAGAAAATTAAGGATAAAGATGTGCTTTTTATTCACGGAGAAAAAGACACTACTGCACCTTTAGAAAATGCCTTAAAATTATCGAGGGAATTTAAAACCGCACAAATAATTACTTCATCTGAAGGAGACCATCAGTTCTTTCTGAAAGAAGCAGAATTTGTTTGGAACACAATTCAAGATTTTACTATTTCTGAAAAAAAGTTAAAAAAAACCATACCCAATGAGCACGAATAAAATTAAACATATAGGCGTATTCACATCTGGAGGCGATAGCCCTGGGATGAATGCTGCACTATACGCCATTGCCAAATCCGCTGAAGCAAAAGGCATAAAAATAAGTGGTTTTCGAAAAGGGTATGAAGGGTTGATAGATGGTGATTTGATACCATTAAAATCTTACAAACTAAAAAAAATAACCCAAAAAGGTGGCACTATTCTAAAAACAGCACGAAGCAAACGATTTCTGGAATTAGAGGGTCGTAAAAAAGCATTGCAAACTTTAAAAGCAAATAACATAGATGCTTTAATTGCTATTGGTGGTGATGGTACTTTTAAAGGTCTATTAGCTTTTTCAGAAATATGCGGCATTCCGTTTATAGGCATTCCTGGCACTATAGACAACGATATTTTTGGTGCAGATTACACCCTTGGTTTTGATTCGGCTGTAAACACTGCCATTGAAAATATTGATAAAATAAAAGATACTGCCGAATCTCACAACCGTGTATTTATTGTTGAAGTAATGGGAAGGGATTCAGGCTACATTGCTATTCATTCCGGGTTAATGGTAGGTGCCGATTCCATCCTTATTCCCGAGAGTGGAAAGGACTTTATTTATCTATTGGACAAGGTTAAGAATTACGATAGCGAAGATGCTTTCCTTGTCGTGGTTTCAGAAGGCGATGAATTAGGTGCCGAGCTTGTTTCATCAAAAATAAAGGAAGTCAATCCCAATGTAGATTTACGAATTACGAAACTCGGCCACGTCCAGCGAGGTGGAAATCCGTCAGCTTTAGATAGAATGTTAGGCATTAGACTTGGAGTGGCGGCTGTGAAAACACTTTTACAAGGTAAAAAAAAAGTAATGGTAGGAATCTTAAATAATCAATTGCATCTAACCCCTTTTGAAGAGGTGGTCAAGCAACATCAAGTAGATAATGAATTGTATGAACTTTTAGAATTATTTGGAAAGTAAGAAATGATAGAAGCCTTTAAAAATATCAACCCTTTCATCCTTGGACTGCTCATCAGTCTGGGCATTGGCCTTATTCTTGGGCTGGAACGTGAATACGATAAATTGAAGGAAGAACAAGGCTTTGCAGGTATAAGAACCTTCCCAATTGTTGCCATTATTGGTTTTATATTGGGAAATCTTTCCACAACTTATACACCTTGGTTGGTCATTATAATTGCAGCAGCATTTCTTTTGTTTCTGTCTTTGAGTCATCTTTCCATAGTACAAAAGCATATTATGACTGGTATTACCACCAATATGGCATTATTCGCTACTTTGATTTTGGGTGTTATGGTTGCTAATCATTTGCATAAGGAAGCAGTTGCTACTGCGGTTATCATAGTTACTCTGTTATCATTGAAAACGACATTTAATACCTTCATTAAAAATATTACTTCCGAAGAGCTTTTCGCCTTTATTAAGTTTTCAATTATTGCGCTTCTTATTTTGCCTTTCTTACCAAATCAAGATTATGGTCCAGAGGGATTGCTTAACCCTTTTGAGATTGGAGCGATAATAGTGATAGTGTCATTTCTGAATTTCATTGGTTACTTTCTTGTAAAATATGTAGGTTCTAAACGTGGTATTCTGCTCACTGCTATTTTAGGCGGATTGATTTCAAGTACCGCAGTAGCTTGGATATATGCTTCGCGAAGTAAGGAATCGCCAGAACTTTCAAAAGAATATGCTGCGGGTATCATTATAGCTTCCGCAATTATGTTTCCCAGACTTGCGATTCTGGCCTATATTTTCAATAGTGCCATACTTTTAAATTTAGTCATTCCATTTACTATTCTTACCCTTATCTGCTTGATAAGCGCACTCTTATTCATCAAAAAGAATACAGATGTCACAAAAACAGCTATCAATCTGGGTAATCCGCTCAATATTTGGAACGCCCTTGGGTTTGGTGGTATTTATGTGGTCATCCTATTTGCAGTTTTTTATGGAAATCAATTTTTTGGCGAAAGCGGTTTATACTATTCAGCCCTAATTGCAGGATTGGCAGATACGGATGCGATAACTATCAGTATGGCAAAATTTGGGTCATTGGAAGAAAAACTCACGCTGGCCACCAATGTCATTATAACAGCAACTATAAGCAATATGATTGTAAAACTTGGTATTACCTATTTCAAAGGTTCTAAAAAGACCGGGAAACTCGTGATGCTAATTTTTGGAACTGTTGTCATCGTAGGGTTTGTATATATTTTAATACAGTTAGGAAATTAAAAAAAGTGAAATGAAAACAACAGTATTCAGCACGCATAAGTTTGAAGAGCCGTATCTCGTAAAAGCGAATGATGGCAAGCATCAATTAAAGCTGCTTGAAAGTCGTTTAACTCAAGAAACTGCTATTCTCGCAACAGGTTCTAAAGCAGTAAGTCTATTTACGGGCGATGATGCCTCGGCACACATTCTTGAAAAATTCAATGCTTTTGGCGTAAAATATATTGCTCTGCGTTCAGCAGGATTCAATCACGTGGATTTAGCAAAAGCAGCTGAACTGGATATGAAGGTGGCACGTGTTCCAGCCTATTCCCCTTATGCCATTGCAGAGCATACAATGGCACTCATACTTGCATTAAACCGAAAATTGATTAAAGCACACAACAGGGTTCGTGACCAGAATTTCTCATTGAACGGTCTTACCGGTTTCGACCTCAATGGAAAAACCGTCGGCGTTATCGGGACTGGAAAAATTGGGTCTGTATTGGTAAAAATACTACACGGTTTTGGTTGTAAAATACTTGTTCAGGATGTCATTGTGGATGAAAATTTAATCAATTCCTACAATGTAATCTATACCAATTGTGAAACTATTTGTAAGCAGTCCGATATCATAAGCTTACACGTACCACTAACGTCTTCAACGAAACACTTGATTGATGCAAAACATATTTCATTAATGAAGCAAGGCGTAATGCTTATCAATACAAGTCGTGGAGGATTGGTCGATACCAAAGCTGTTATCGAAGGATTGAAAACTAAAAAAATTGGGTATTTCGGAATAGATGTGTATGAGGAAGAAGAAGGATTGTTCTTTGAAGACCATTCCGATGACATTTTGCAAGACGATGTGATTGCCCGATTAATGACCTTCAACAATGTTTTGATAACCAGTCATCAGGCCTTTTTAACCGAAACTGCATTGACAAATATTGCTGAAACCACAATATATAATCTGGATTGTTTTGATAAAGGCAAAGTTTCAGGAAACGAAGTTTCTTGATTAAGAAGCAAAAAATAGTAGTAACACTTAAATCTTAAAATTATGAATCGAGTAAAAAATAAAGTAGCCATTGTCACAGGAGGTGCCTCTGGTCTAGGGAAATCAAGTGCTATTTTATTAGCACGTGAAGGAGCAAAAATCGTTGTTACAGATATAGATGAAGAAGATGGAAAAAAGGTAGTCCAACAAATCAAAGCTAACGGTGGGGAGGCTATATTCATTAAACAAGATGTATCCAAAGAAGATGAATGGAAAAATGTCATTGAGACCACGCTCAAAACTTTCGGAAAATTACACATATTAGCTAATTCTGCCGGAATAGGATTAGGTGGAACTGTAGAAGAAGTTACCCTTGAAGATTGGAAAAACCTCATAGATGTAAACCTAAATGGCACTTTTTTAGGTACTCAGTATGGTATAAAGGGTATGAAGGAAACTGGAGAAGGTGGTTCCATTATCAACTTCTCTTCCATTGAAGGACTTATCGGGGACCCTAACCTACCTGCTTATAACGCAAGCAAAGGCGGTGTTACCATATTCACGAAATCTGCTGCCCTGCATTGTGCAAGACAAGGCTACGGAATCCGTATCAATTCTATACATCCTGCTTATATCTGGACACCAATGGTAGAAAATTTTCTGAAAGCTCAAGGTGATGTAGAAGAAGGCAAAAAGCAATTAGAAAGTTTGCATCCTGTTGGCCATTTGGGAGAGCCTGATGATATAGGCTATGGAGTCGTCTATCTAGCTTCGGATGAATCCAAGTTTATGACTGGTTCTGAATTGGTAATCGATGGTGGCTATACCGCACAATAACAAACTACCCTAAAACAAAAAATTATGAAAAATATACTTGTACCTACCGATTTCTCTGAAAACTGTACTAAAGCTGCACATCTCGGGATTAAAATGGCAAAAACATACAATGCAGAAATACACTTTCTACATCAAATGACAACACCTGTGGATTGGGTAAAATTAGACAAACTCAAAGAAAAGCGTTATCCAGAAACCTTAAAGCAAATAGGTACTGCAAAGGCTAATTTACGTGAACTCGAAAAAATAGCAGAACACGAAGGTCTTAAATGCCGAACCTTTCTTCAGTTCGATTCAGGACAAAAAGATATTTTGGAACATTCTGGTCATTTCCATCACGACTTTATCATTACAGGTAGTAGCGGAACAAAGGGTCGTGTACGGGAGATAACAGGCAGTAATGTTGAGAAAATTGTCCGAAAGGCTAATGCCCCGATTATTGTGGTCAAAGAAGAGGAAGTAACATTTCCCTTTAAGGACATTCTGTTCGTATCAAATTTTGAAGAAGATGTGAGTCATCCGTTTCAAGCGGTGCTTTCAATAGCTGAAAAATGCGATGCTAAAATTCATTTGTTACGTATAAATACAGAAACAGACTTTAATAGTATCAACGCTGGATTAAACCCTGTCAAGCAATTTCTTGAAAAGTTTCCCGCCTTAAAAAACTTTTCTATGAGTGTTCATAACGAATCTTCAGTAGAGGCAGGTATTAATACATTTTTAAAACATCAGCCAGCAGATTTAATTGCGATGAGTACCCACGGAAAGACAGGTTTTTTGAGCCTATTTTCAAAAAGTATTGCCGAAGGTGTAACCAATCATTCAGAACTTCCTGTAATGACCATACATATTAAAAAATGAAACATCCAATAAACATAGTAAAATATTCGGGCGACGTGGTAGCCTTTGATGTGGATAAACTTATCAATTCATTAAGACGTTCGCAAGCAAGTGAAGAATTGATTCAGCAAATAGTAGGGCAAGTTGAAGACCAATTATATGAAGGCATTACCACCAAAAAAATCTATCAAATGGCATTTAAAATGCTAAAAGGTAAGTCGAGAGTAAGTGCTTCAAAATACAAACTCAAAAAAGCCCTGATGGAATTAGGTCCTTCTGGCTTCCCATTTGAGAAGTTAGTAGGCAAACTACTGGCACACGAAGGATTTTCAACACAGGTTGGTGTAATAGTTCAAGGCAATTGCGTTCAGCACGAAGTGGATGTAATAGCCCAAAAAGACAATACCCATTATATGATTGAATGTAAATACCACAGTGACCAAGGTCGCTTTTGCAACGTTAAAATTCCCTTATATATCCACTCAAGATTTTTAGATGTTGAAAAACAATGGAAACGTCAAAAAGGTCACGAAGCCAAGCTTCATAAAGGAGGCGTTTACACCAATACACGATTTACCACCGATGCTGTGCAATATGGTAAATGCGTAGGATTATTATTGACGAGTTGGGATTACCCGATGGGAAACGGTTTAAAAGACAGAATAGACAAGTTGGGACTACACCCTTTAACGGCATTGACTACCCTGACCAAAGCCGAAAAAACGAAGTTATTGGACACAGGCATTGTGCTCTGCAAAGAGCTTCACAAAAAACCTGCGTTATTGGAACAGATAGGAATTGATAAAAAAAGACACAAAAAGATTTTAGAAGATTCAGAAGCGCTATGTAAAAGCACGTAAGGATTATTAATATAAAAGTTCAACAACCTTAAAACAAAACTTATGAAAACAGATGAACTACAAAAACCGAACAGTATAGATTTAGAGCCATTTTACCAAGCACTGGAAGATGATTCAAAACTACTTGAAGAAGCCCTTGAAATATTATTGGGGATGGTAAACTTTGAACCTAAATCCGTAAAGAAATTGGCGCTTCTTATTAAAGAGGATTCCCGGAATCTATATAATGAAATAGCGGAATTGAGCAAATCAAACCAAGATAAAGGAAACACACCTTCCTGCTGTGGTGGAAACTAAATAAATACTATAAAGATGAAAAACAATAAAATAAACATCCACTTTTTAGGAGCGGCAGGCACCGTAACCGGGTCAAAATATTTAGTGGATACAGGAGATAAAAAAATACTGATAGACTGCGGACTTTTTCAAGGGTTAAAAGAATTACGACTCAAAAACTGGGAATATCCACCCGTGGAAGTTTCAGAAATTGATATGGTATTGCTTACTCACGGCCATTTAGACCATACTGGCTATCTACCGCGATTAGTCAAGCAAGGGTTCAAAGGACCTATTTATGGCACCAATCCCACGTTGGATATCGCTAAAATCATTTTGAATGATAGTGCAAAAATACAGGAGCAAGAAGCCGAACGTGCCAATAAGGAAGGCTATTCAAAACACAGTCCTGCAGAACCGCTTTACGATTTAAAGGATGTGGAAAAAACTATTCCGCACTTTAAAGGAATTCCACAATCACAATGGATTCCATTATTTGACGGTATTAGAGCTCGCTTCCAATACAACGGACATATTCTTGGTGCAACCTATATTGAGTTGGATGTGCACGGAAAACGTTTTGTCTTTTCAGGAGATATTGGAAGAACCAATGATTTATTGCTCTATCCACCCCTGAAACCAAAAAAAGCCGATGTGCTTTTCATTGAATCTACTTATGGAGGAAGGTTTCATCCAGATGAAGTGGAAGCACTTCCGCAGATTGAAAAATTGGTCAACGAAACCATTAATAGAGGAGGAAGCTTATTTGTTCCAAGTTTTTCCGTAGAACGTGCCCAGCTAATGATGCTCATCTTTTGGAAATTATTGAAAGAAAAGAAAATCCCCAGAGTACAAATGATTATGGACAGCCCGATGGGTGCCAATGTATTGGAACTATTCCATCGCACGAGGGATTGGCACAGATTGGAGGACAACGAATGTGACGAAATGTGTTCTCACTTTACGGTCGTAAGCAGTTATCGGGAAACAATGGAATTAAGAACAGACAACAAGCCAAAAATCGTGATTGCAGGAAGCGGAATGCTCACAGGCGGAAGAATGCTCAACTATCTCGAAACCCAAGCGCAAAATCCAAATAACACCTTACTTTTTGTAGGCTATCAAGCCGAAGGCACACGTGGTAGAAAATTATTGGAGGGTGAGAAAGAACTAAAAGTCTATGGAAAATGGGTGCCGTTTCATATGGAAGTTGCTGAAATCGAAGGGCTTTCGGCACACGCAGACCACGCTGAACTTATGGATTGGATGCGCAAAATAAAAAATAAGCCAGAGCGGGTTTTCATTGTACACGGTGAAAAAGAAAGTGCAGAAGCATTACAAAAGGGCATCAAGGAAACCTATGGGTGGGATGCAGAAATTCCGCAATTATACACCATCGAAGAAATAGAATAAATCGAAAAATCACAACAATCAATAAAATATGGACACACACTCAAACATATTAAAATATAAACATCTCGGAATCTATACCCAAAACGAAAATGTAGTGTATATGCGCGAAGATTGCCACGTCTGTATTTCAGAAGGATTTGAGGCACTTACCCGAATAAGAATAGCCAATGCAAATAAATCAATCGTAGCAAGTCTTAATGTCTTGAATTCTGATATTCTGTTGCCCAATGAAATCGGACTATCAGATGCTGCTGCGAAAAAACTGAATGTTTCCCCAAATGATACATTATATGTTTCCCATTTAGAACCAATTGAATCTTTAAGCCACGTCAGGGCGAAAATTTATAATCAAAAACTGGATTATTCAGCATTTAATGAAATCATAACCGATATAGTTGAAGGCGATTATTCCAACATCCACCTTTCGGCATTTATTACGGCCTGTGCAGGTGACCGACTGGATATTGACGAAATATCTGACCTTACCAAAGCAATGATTGCTTCTGGTAAGCAAATGAATTGGGACAAAGAAATTGTGGTCGATAAACATTGCATTGGCGGATTGCCTGGAAATAGAACCACCCCATTAGTGGTTGCTATTGTCGCTGCGTATGGACTTACAATGCCTAAAACATCCTCACGCGCCATCACTTCGCCAGCAGGCACAGCGGATACTATGGAAGTACTGACTAATGTGACGCTTTCTTTAGAAGAAATAAAGACCGTGGTAGAAAAAGAAGGCGGTTGTTTTGTTTGGGGCGGAACAGCCCAATTAAGTCCTGCGGATGATGTGCTCATCAAAATTGAAAAAGCCTTGGATATTGATAGTGAAGGGCAGCTCATTGCTTCGGTACTCTCTAAAAAAGCAGCAGCTGGTTCCACTCACGTGGTCATTGATATTCCCGTGGGTGAAACCGCCAAGGTTCGCAGTACCGAAATGGCTCAAAAACTAAAAAATCATATGGAAACCGTTGGGACATCTGTTGACTTGAATGTAAAAGTTGTAATCACAGATGGCTCACAACCTGTCGGAAGGGGTATCGGCCCCACTTTAGAAGCCATTGATATTTTAAAAGTTTTGAAAAATGAAGCAGATGCACCAAAAGACCTAACAGAAAGAGCATTGCTTTTAGCCGCTGAACTAATAGAGCTTTCTGGCAAAGTAGAAAAAGGGAAAGGGTTAGAAACCGCACATCAAATTCTCACATCTGGTCAGGCTTATAAAAAATTCCTTGCTATTTGTAATGCGCAAGGTCGCTTTTCAAAACCTGTTGTAGCACCCTATAAAACCGAAATTAGAGCAGAAACCTCTGGGAATCTAAAGCGAATAGATAATAGGAAGATTGCAAAACTCGCCAAGCTTTCCGGCGCACCGCAGTCTAAATCGGCAGGGATTCTTTTGAATGTCCATTTAAATGAAAAAATTGAAATAGACCAACTGTTATATACCATATATGCTGAATCCAAAGGCGAACTCAACTATGCTCTGGAATATAAAAACAACCATAATGACATCATAACTATAATTTAAAAAACTATGAAAACAATATTATTCAGTCTTCCCGGAAACGAAAAACTCACAGAACTAATGGCTACAAAAATGGATGCCGAAGTTGGCAAAGCCACTTTGCGCAACTTCCCTGATGGAGAATCCTATACACGTATCTTATCTGATGTTAAAGACAAATGTGTTGTACTGGTATGCACCTTGCACGAACCAGACGAAAAACTATTGCCCCTTTATTTTTTAAGTCATACTGCCAAATCATTAGGGGCAATGTGCACCTGTTTGGTAGCGCCCTATTTGGCATATATGAGGCAGGACAAAGTATTTAATGAAGGCGAAGGGGTAACTTCTGGTTTCTTCGGAAAATTGATTTCAGGTTTTGCCGATAGCATTACCACGGTTGACCCTCACTTGCACAGAATTAGTTCATTAGGAGAAGTGTATCAAATTCCAAATAAAGTAATTCACGCTGCCGATGCTATTTCAGATTGGATAAAGGAAAACATCGAAAACCCAGTACTTATCGGTCCCGATTCTGAAAGTGAACAATGGGTTTCTGAAGTTGCTAAAAATGCAGGCGCACCATTTACAGTATTACAAAAGGTGCGTCACGGTGACCGTGATGTAGAAGTCTCTGTTCCTGATGTGGACAAATACAAAGATGCCACACCTATTTTGGTAGATGATATTATTTCTACGGCGCGAACGATGATTGAAACCGTGGTGCATTTGAAAAAAGCAGGGATGAGACCACCTATATGTATTGGTATTCACGCCGTTTTTTCAGGTAATGCCTATCAAGATTTGTTGGATTCCGGAGTAGAAAAGATAGTGACCTGCAATACCATTCCGCATCCGTCCAATGGCATAGATTTAAGCGATATACTGGCAAAAGAGGTAAAGAAATTAATGCACCATATATGAGAAGTCGAATCTTCATAGTACTGATTATTTTATTCAGCATCACAATGACTGGACAAACTGAAATGCTTATTGGGCAGATTTCAGGCAGATTGGTCATTCGTGAGAATTTTGATGAAAAAGGTGCTTTTCTCAATAAACAAACTTTTGAAGCTGGTAAAACAATAGAGAAAAATGGATACTATGAAATTAAGGTGGTTACGGAATTGTTTGATAAAGACAAAATAGCGACCGATAAATACACCACGACCTATCGCTGTAAGCCTGATGAAGCCAGTATAATGGTTATGGCATTTCCATTTTCCAACCCAAAATCAAAAGAAACCGAAATTAATACCACTTCTAAAAAATTTAAAGAACTCTACGATTTGAAAAATCTTGAAAATATAGAACTGGAAATGAGTTTTGATTCGGGCTTGTTGAATTTTTTTGGCTCAAAAAGTACCATAAAAATTTACGACCGAAAATTTAATAATAGCGAAAATAATATTCATTCAAAAATTAACATTAAGGCCTATGCCTTGGGAATTCGCATTAAGCAACTCAATTATACTGTTAACGAGAAATTAAATGCACAAGGTCTATTGACCTTTCAAAAATTTACAGAAGAAGACAACAGTTATTTTACAATGACTTATAAATAAAAATAAATGAAAAATTATGACACCCTTTCAGAAGCTATTAACGATTTACAGGCAAACGAATACCCTTATGATTTCAACTTAAAACCTGAATGTCTGGAATGTGCTTCCCTGAAAATTGAGATTCGACCAGAAGATTTTAATGTGGATAAAATATATCGCTTTGAAGGAATGAGCAGTACCGATGATAACAGCATTTTATATGCAATATCTTCCAAAAAAGGGCTTAAAGGTCTTTTAGTAGATGCTTATGGCGTCTATGCCGAAAACATATCGGAAGCAATGAGAAAAAAATTACGATAACACTTAAACAATACTATAATGGAAAATCACGAGCAGCACAAAAACAACGAAATGGACCATTCGAAAATGGATCATTCTAAAATGAACCACGAAAAAGAAGATCATTCCAAAATGGATCATTCCAAAATGAGAAATGGAGGTGGAGACCATTCGGGTCATAATCCAGGTCACGGACAAATGGGTCACGACCATCATAAAATGATGATTGCAGACTTTAGAAAACGGTTTTGGGTAACACTCGTGCTTACCATCCCCATATTGTTCTTCTCACCAATGATTCAAGAATTTTTTGGTTATGAATTTTTACTTCCAGGAAATCCATACATCCTTTTTGCACTTTCCACTGTTGTATATTTTTATGGTGGTTGGCCTTTTCTTAAAGGATTTGTTTCCGAAATAAAGAATGGTGCACCTGGTATGATGACACTTATATCTATGGCAATAAGTGTCGCCTATTTCTACAGTTCTGCAACTGTCTTTGGTTTACGAGGAGTTGACTTTTTCTGGGAGCTTTCAACACTAATTGCTATTATGCTTGTTGGTCATTGGATAGAAATGAAAAGTGTATTAGGCGCTTCAAAAGCATTACAGCTTTTAGTTAGTATGATGCCTGCCGAAGCGCACAGGGTAAAAGGCGACACTATTGAAGATATACCACTTGAAGATTTGTTAAAAAATGACGTGATTTTGGTAAAGCCTGGAGAGAAAGTTCCAGCTGATGGTATCATAGTAGAAGGTTCAAGTTATTTAAACGAATCAATGCTTACAGGGGAGTCCAAGCCTGTAAAAAAAGAAGAAAAGGATAAGGTAATAGGTGGTTCAGTAAATGGCAATAGCACTTTAAAGGTAAAGGTGGAACATACAGGAAAAGACAGCTATCTCAATAAGGTTATTACGATGGTTGAGGAAGCACAAAAGACCAAATCTAAAATGCAAAACCTTTCCGATAGGGCAGCAAAATGGTTGACTTATATAGCTTTGGCTATTGGTTTTGGTACGTTGGCAATTTGGCTGATTTTAGGCTTTCCGTTTGTGTATGCATTAGAAAGAATGGTTACCGTTATGGTCATCGCTTGTCCACACGCATTGGGTCTTGCAATTCCTCTTGTAGTTGCCATTTCTACTGCTGTATCTGCACAAAATGGATTATTAATCCGTAATAGAACTGCCTTTGAAGAATCACGTAAGATATCCGCCTTACTATTTGACAAAACAGGGACTTTGACCAAAGGGGACTTTGGCGTTACTCGAATCAAATCTGTAAATGCTTCCTATTCAAACGATGAAATCTTAAGACTGTCAAGTGCGTTGGAACAAAGTTCAGAACATCCAATTGCTGTTGGGATTATTAAAAAAGTTAAAGAAGACAATATTACAATCCCAAAGCCTGAAAACTTTAATGCGATCACTGGTAAAGGTGTAGAGGCAAATGTAGAAGGAAAGCAAGTAAAAGTGGTTAGTCCTGGTTATTTAAGGGATGAAAAAATAACTATTCCTGAAGATGCTTATAGTGACGCTGCTGAAACTGTTGTATTTGTATTAATTGAAGGACAACTAGCAGGATACATTGCGCTTGCTGATGAAATAAGACCTGAATCTGCGGAAGCTATAAAAATATTTAAAAAGAATAATATCAAAGTTTTGATGGCAACTGGGGATAATGAAAAAACAGCCAAAGCTGTGAGTGAAAAATTAGGATTGGATGGCTACTATGCCGAAGTGCTACCACACCAAAAGGTAGAAATTGTAGAAGAATTACAAAACAAAGGAGAGTTTGTGGCTATGACTGGAGACGGCGTAAACGATGCGCCCGCACTTGCCAAAGCTGATGTAGGAATCGCTGTTGGTTCTGGTACTGATGTAGCCGCCGAAACAGCCGATATTATATTGGTAAATAGCAATCCACAAGATATTGCAAACCTAATTTTGTTCGGAAAGGCTACGTACAATAAAATGATTCAGAACCTAATATGGGCAACTGGGTATAATGTGGTGGCCATTCCATTAGCTGCAGGTGTTCTATACTCTTCTGGCTTTGTTTTAGGACCAGCTGTAGGAGCGGTATTTATGAGTTTGAGTACAATTATAGTGGCTATTAATGCGCAATTATTGAAGCGAAAAATCGGTAAAAAATAAATGGATAGAAAAGAAAAACTCAACAGGATATTTTTAATTCTATTGAGTTTGTTTGTAGTGATGTTGGGCTATGGTATATTATTGCCAACCCTTCCTTACTATACCGAAAGATTAGCTTTAAAAGACAATCTTGACACCGACCTTATCAATTTCCATATTGGATTGCTCACAAGCATTTATCCATTTTTTCAGTTACTATTCGTAGTGGTTTGGGGAAAACTATCGGACAGATACGGCAGGAAACCTATTATCATTTGTGGACTAATCGGTTTTGTAATTATGCAATTACTTACTGGCCTAGCCACATCCTTGACAATGCTATATATTGCTCGAATTTTTGGTGGAATTTTTACGTCATCAGTTATTCCAGTTAGCAATGCATATTTAAGTGATATTACATCTGAAAAACGTAGAACAAAAATAATGGCCTGGTCTGGTGTTGCCATTAGCTCTGGTGTTATTTTCGGCCCTGTCATTGGCGGCTTTCTGTCCCAAACTGATATTCATATAAAATATACATTAGGCCTGCTACATTTAGACCGATTTTCAGTGCCCTTTTTATTCGCTGCACTACTAGGACTGATTGTCCTTTTGGTTGTGATGAAATGGTTAAAAAACACCGCTCGCGTACATAAGTTCACAACACGAAAAGTGAGTTTGCGGTTCACATTTACTAAATATTTTATCGTATTACTAGTGCTATCGTTTGTTATCCAATTTGTGGTGACGCTATTTGAAACTGTCTTTTCAATCTACGGAAAAGATGAATTAGGATTTAATAGTAATCAAGTTGGTATTGGTTTTATGCTATGTGGTTCAATAATGGCTGTTTTACAACCTGTGTTCGCTACTTATGGAGAGAAGTTTTTATCAACAAAGAAACAAATTGCTTTAGGGTTATTAATATCTGGTTTATCCTTGATTGCCTTTCCATTTTTTAACAATGAATTTTTAGTCTATGGATTAATCGTTGTTTTTGCTGCTGGAGGCGCTATGGTAACACCAAATTTGCTCTCTGCGGTTTCATTAATATCAAAGAAAAATACTGGCAGGAATATTTCTATTCAGAGTTCGACCAATAGTATTGGTCAGATTCTAGGCCCCGTTTTAGGAACTTGGCTGATTGCAGGCGGTTTTTACTATCCTTTCATAATTGCTGGTAGCATTGTTTTGCTCGCTATTGGTTGTCTGTTCTTTTTTAAAAATCCCCCATAAAAAGATATAACATACAAACATTACTTATTGATAATTAACCCAAATCTAAAGCCCCAAAAATATTTTGCATAAGTTAATTCATATAATACTAGACAATTACAAAGAGGAAATAAAAGTAGTTGAGGAATCTAATCTTGGCGATTTCAATAATGTTGAACAAGGTATTTCTATTTCAAGACAATACTTGCAGAAATTACGCATCTGTGTAAGGGAAAATGAATTCGTAGATAAAAAGAATGAAATAATTTTCTTTAAAAAGCATAAACCCTACATCTATAGCAGACTGAAATTTTATGCCAAACTCTACAATTTCTTGATAAATAGACCTGCGGGAACAATAAAATCTCAACAGGAATTTATTGATTCAGAAATAAATAGGCTACAAGAAAGTAATCGACGGAATATAGATTTCATTAAATATTATAGAGAGGATTCTGAACTTCTGGATGAATTCTATTTTCTGCGAGGAAATGATAAAATTAGCTTGGTATCAAACACTTCTCATTTTTATACAGATGCTGAATTTTCCACAAGCCACGATAATGCAATTGCCAAAATTATGGCCTATGACCTATTAATAAGCCATTACGTTGAAGAGTTAAGTAATTTAAGGGATTTGTCATACGGCATACCGAATAAGCTGAATACTCTATCAAACGGTGAGCGACTTGGTTGGACTGCTTCAAAAACAGACCTAATTGAGTTAATTTATGCATTACAGGCATCTGGCGCAATAAAAAGTGGTACAGCTGGTATTAAAGAAATGGCATCAGCTTGTGAAGATATTTTTGAACTTAATCTTGGTAACGTTTATAGAACTTTTCTCGAAATAAGAGAACGGAAAATCGACCAAACCAAGTTTATTGATAGACTAAAAGCAACACTTTTAAGGCGAATGGAAGAAACGGACGGTTGATATTTTCATTTTTAAAAATGTTAAATTTTTTCCCAAGTTGGGTCTTACTTGGGAAAAAATAAAATTAATTTTATCTATTATCATTTGGCATAGATGATTTTAAGTGACACCTCTAAATCAAACCAATTTAAACCATTGAAAATGAGTAAATAAAAACACCCTACTTGGGTACAACTTGGGATTAAAATCCAATAAACCATCCCAAATTTGTAGAACGAAAGTCAAATCAGGTCAGGGACTATCAAATTAGTTGAAATCGATACGATAGTCCCTTTCTTTAAAACCGTTCTATTATGCCAGCAAATATTATTACCACCGACGACCTTCGAGAATTTAAAATGGAATTGCTCGATGACATCAAGAATCTTCTATCTAAACAAGCAACTGGAAAACTCAAGAAATATTTAAAATCTTCCGAGGTAATGGACTTGCTTCAAGTCAGTCCAGGTACATTACAGAATCTTCGCATCAATGGAACGTTGCCATATACAAAAGTTGGGGGCATTATCTACTATGATGCAGAGGAAATTCAAGGTGTAATGAACTCAAATCGAGTGCAGCACAAGCAAAATTCTTAAAAGATGAACTATATAAAGCTACTAAATGCGGCTTTTGAAAAGTTCTTTTTTGATGACCGCCTCAATCCAACGCACATAAGCCTATATATGGCGCTGTTTCAAGAATGGAACAGTAGTCGGTTTGCAGATGAGTTCTATGTAAACCGTCGCGAATTAATGCGCGTTGCCAAGATTGGTTCAAAATCCACTTATCATAGATGTGTGACAGACCTCGATTCTTGGAACTATCTATCCTACTTCCCTTCTAACAATCCCTACAAAGGCAGTAAAATCAAGATGTCCATTATTGGGACAAGTGATGAACCTGTTACGGGACAGTACAATCCCATATTAGAACAGCTTGCGGAACAGTACCGTCCCATACGTGAACCAGTAGTGTACCAACACCATCCCAATAATGGACAAGCTGTGGACTCGCACCGTCCCACCAGTGGACAAGCATTGGTATCTACTATAAACAATACCAAACAAGTAAACAATATAAAACAACCAAAGGGCTGGCAGACCGTTATTGATTTTTTTATTGAAAAAGGTTTTAATGCTGATGAAGGAAAAAAATTCTTTGAGCATTATGAAACCCGGAACTGGCAAACGAGTGATGGAAATGAAATTAGAGATTGGCGTGCCTTGGCCACAAACTGGATGGACAGAACAGAATTATATGCCGAAGAAAACAAACCAAACAAAAAACAAGCGTCCCAAATCAAGGACAACTTGCGAACTACTAAAAACAAAGATTATGGACAACCCCTCTAAAATTACCGAAGGTGGCGTGGAATATTCGCTCGGAAAATTTGATGGTAAAAGTGTTCTCTACGATTTTCCAAAAATATTGATTTACCTGAATGCCAAGGGCAAACTGTTGTTTGGCGAAAAATTCAGGATTTATGATGAGGATAAGGATATTCTGCTGAAGCTCTGTTCCTACTTCATCAAAGACAAAGATAACTGTGAAACCTACGGTATCGATATCGACAAAGGCATCCTGCTATCTGGACCTGTCGGCTGCGGAAAGACCAGCCTAATGAAATTATTGCGCCATTTGGTTCCGTTGCAAAGACCTTATGAAATGATTCCCTGCCGAAATGTTACCTTTAGTTTTAACCACTTAGGCTTTAAAACTGTTGAAGAATATGGAAATACCAAATTCTATTGTTTTGATGATTTGGGCGTGGAACCGTCTGGCAGATTCTACGGAAAGGATTTGAATGTGATGGGCGAAGTACTCTTGTCTCGATACGAGTTGTATTTACAAACCAAACACAAAATTAAAACACACGCCACAACAAACCTAAACGCTGAAGAATTGGAAGACCGCTATGGTAATCGTGTTCGTAGCCGAATGCGTGAACTGTTTAATTTAATTGCTTTTGATACTAAGGCTGGGGATAAGCGGAAGTGAATTATGCAATAATAATAAAGCTTAAAAATCACTAAACTATTTAGAAATAATTGAAAACTATTTTTACGAGCATTCGATTTCGCTATATTAGAAGCTTAAAATTTTTAATTTAATATGACCGACCTATTTGACCAACCTTCAAAAAAAATTAATCATCAAGAACTTTTCTTTAAACTATATCAAGCAAAAGACGAGAATGATTTAATAAGTATTATCAAATCATACCCTTCAATATTCGATGACTCAAACTGGAAACCACTGGGTGGAAATTTTAGTAATTATGGTGTGGTAAAAAACCAACAGTCAAGCCCCATTGCTGCTTTGATAGAGAAAGTAACCAACGCCATTGATGCCATACTAACTAAAGAATGTATTCTTTCAGGAACTGACCCAAAATCTGATGTTGCACCAAGAACTATGGACGAGGCTATTCAAAGATTTTATCCAGAAAATAATTGGGATTTACCTTCATTTCGCAAAAAACAAGCTGAGAATATTCAAATTATTGCTGACGGGAAGGGACCACGGAACCAGCGGAATCAACATCCAACATCGGTAATTGTTTATGATAACGGTGAAGGTCAACATCCAGAAAAGTTTGAGGATACCTTTCTATCACTACTTCGAGGTAATAAAAATGATATTCACTTCGTACAGGGTAAATATAATATGGGTGGAAGCGGTGCCATTGTATTCTGTGGAAAGAAAAGATATCAGCTCATTGCTTCAAAGCGTTACACGAATGATGGTGGTTTTGGATTTACCTTGGTACGTGAGCATCCTAAAAAAGAATCTGACCAAGCAAAAGAAACCTGGTACGAATACTTGCTCATTGATGAAAAAATCCCATCTTTTACAATAACGAAATTAGACCTTGGCCTCAACAATCGTCAATTTGAAACTGGCACCATATTAAAACTCTATTCGTATCAATTTCCTAAAGGCTATTCTGGTTTTGCCCAAGACCTAAACCAAAGTGTAAATGAGTTTTTATTTCAACCTGCACTACCAATTTTAACGGTCGACACCGCAGAACGTTATCCAAACAATAAAGTTCTCGAAAATGATTTGTTCGGATTAAAAAGACGGTTGGCAGCTGAAGAATCTGAATATCTGGACGAGAGTTTTTCAGAAAATTTTTCAGATGATGTATTCGGAAAGATGAAGGTGTCTTGCTATGTGTTTAAAACTAAGGTAAAGGACTACGACCTTAAGAGAACCAAAAAAATTATACAGGACAGGTATTTTAAAAATTCAATGTCAGTTATGTTCTCACTCAATGGTCAAACTCACGGACATTATACTGCTGAGTTTATAACACGCTCATTGAAGCTCAACCTTCTAAAGAGTCACTTACTTATTCACGTGGATTGCACCGAAATGAAATATAACTTTCGGAAGGAATTATTTATGGCCTCTCGCGACAGACTTAAAGATGGTGACGAAACCCAATTTCTAAGAAGTTATCTAGCTAAAAAACTAAGCGCGAAAGATGGAAGGTTGGCAGAAATAGAAAAGCGTCGAAAACAAGCAGTGGATATTGACACGTCCTCAAACACGAGTGATTTACTAAAAAGCTTTACAAAGAATCTACCCCTTGATTCAGAGTTGGCAAAATTGCTAAACCAAACGTTTAAGCTCGACATTAAAAAGGATAGAAAAACTGAAGGACAAAAGAAACGTACTTCTACTGAAAAAGAACCCACACCTTTTGAACCTAAAAGGTTTCCATCATTTTTTCAAATTGATACTAAAAATAATAATGAAAAAGAGGTCGCCACGATACCACTAAATGGTGAAAAGTCCATTCGCTTTTCCACAGATGTAGCAAATGATTATTTTGATAGGATTGAAGAACCTGGGGATTTAAGGGTTAGTGTGCTCAATATAAAACCAAACGATTCTAATGGCGGAAATAGACCTGGTGAGCCAAAAGAAATAGATGAAGTTTTTAACGTGATAAAAAGTAGCCCGAACAAAGGAAAAATAAGAATCTCTCTTAATCCTAAAGATGAATTGAAAGTTGGCGATAGCGTTCAAATCAAAGCAAGTCTATCATCACCCAATGGTAATATAGAGGAAATGTTTTGGGTTAAAATTGCCGACAATAGTAAACCAAAAGACGAGACGCCTAAAAAAGAAAGCGATAATGATTTGTTGGGATTACCAAAATTAGTTTTTATGTACAAGAACGTAGATGAGAATTCTGATACAGATGTAACTTGGGAAGCGGTAGAAGAAGCTACAAGCCTTGATGTAGATTATTCGACGGTTATGATTCCAGATGCTGAGGGTGATTTACTCAATCGCATTTTTATCAATATGGACAGTACTGTATTGAAGAACTTCAAATCGAAAGAGAGGAATATCAACCAAGAGCAATTAGAACTTGCCAACCGAAAATATTACACCTCGGTATATTTTCATACCCTGTTTCTCTACACTATCAGTAAAAACAGAGGTTATGAGATTAGGCAAAAAGTAGAGGGAAAAGATGATTTAGAACACGTTGATTTGGGTCAATATCTCAAGGATCTGTTTGACCATTACTACTCAACCTTTATTTTAAATTTTGGTGGAATGGAAACTATGATGCAGGGAATTGGCGACTAAAATTAAGTGTTTTCCTGATCAATAATCACAGAGCAGAAATAAAGTCATTATATCTCATCTCAATAGTTGTTAATGGCCTAAATAATCCTATTTTTGTAAGGACAATATTTGTCTTTAAAATAAAATTCAACGGCGATGGAAACATTGGGTGAATATCTCAGAACACTGAGGGAATTGAAAAATCTACCTATAAGAAAAGTTGCGGCTGCGGTAGACATAGACCAATCCACACTTGGTAAATACGAGAGAAATGAGAGGCTTCCTAAAAGAGGGCTTCTTTCTAATTTTGCTTCATTTTTTGATGTTTCCGTATCTGAGTTGGAAAAAAGATATTTAACCGATAAAGTGGTGTTTTCCCTTTTAGAAGAAGAAAACCCAGAGAGTATCTTGGTTGAATGTAAAGACAAATTGATTTATTTAAAAAATAAAAACGGCGAATCGAAAATAAATGAATAAACTAACATTCACAGGACACGAAACATTTCACTGTCGCCATTTTTGGTTGAAGAAGGGCTACGATTATCTTTCTACCGGTCAGTCTTTCAAAAATCCGGATGCCGTAACAGCTTTAGGTGTTGGGAAAAATATGGTAATGTCCATAAATTTCTGGCTGAAGGCTTTCGGTATAAAAAATCAGGAAGGCCAAACAACTGTTTTTGCCAATAAAATCTTTGATAGTAATACAGGATATGACCCACTTTTAGAGTATGAAGGAACCTTATGGTTGTTGCATTATAAATTGTTAGATACCAATTTAGCATCTATTTTTCCTTTAGTTTTCAAAGAATTCAGAAAAAGTAGGGTTAATTCACAATTTACCACTCAACAATTACTTCGTTATTTACTTAGGGCAGCGAGTAACCATCAAACTTCGATAGCTGAAAACTCTTTAAAAAACGACATTAAGGTATTTATAAAAACATATTATTTAGCTGATAAGAACATAAAGGATATGGAAGATGATTTATCATCCATTTTTATTGACCTTAATTTAATCACTAAAGTTACCGATACCGAGGAAGGTTCTGTTTTTCAATTAAAAGTGAGCGAAAGACCAGAGATAGCCAAAGAAATATTTTACTTCTTAATCTTAGATAAATTCACAAAACATACGTCTATAAGCTTTGATGAAATACATAACAAAATTGGCGATGTATTCGCTTGTTCTTCTGAAGGCACGGAACTCAAGATACAGGAAATCTCAGAAACTTTTAAGGACGTTGTTTATAAAAAGGATGCGGGAAGAAAAGAATTACAAATTAAAAATATCCCTAATAAGTGGGACATATTAGAGCAATATTACGATGCATAAATTTACAACATCCACAAACATTGAACGTGATGTCGTAAATGATATCAACTACGTTGTTACACCCAACGCAAAAAATGTTTTCGAAAGAATAGTGACTGGATTTCAGCAGGGACATCACTCATTTAATATAATTGGCTCATATGGTACAGGAAAGTCCAGCTTCCTTTGGGCTTTAGAAAAAAATCTTAACGACAAGAAGCCCTACTTTGCTAATCTTAATGGGCAATTTAAAGGATTTGAAAATTTTTCGTTTTTAAAAATTATTGGTGAAGCTTCGCCTTTAACAGACGTATTAAAAAAATCTTTTAAGCTTAAGGAAAACACATCCAATTCGGATCTTATCGATACTATAAGCAAAAGAGCTACATCGCTTAGAAAGAAAGATGAAATATTAGTTGTGTTGATTGATGAGTTTGGTAAATTTCTTGAATATGCAGCCAAGCATAATCCGGATAGCGAATTGTACTTTATACAACAGTTAGCTGAGTTGGCAAATGATTCCAATAGAAATATCATTTTAATTACAACGCTGCATCAAAATTTTGGTTCCTATGCCAATAATTTATCTCAAAACCAAAAGAATGAATGGGATAAGGTAAAAGGAAGACTAATTGATATCTCGTTCGATGAACCTATTGAACAGTTACTTTATTTGGCATCAGCCAGAATAGAAGACCTTGAAATTGAAAGACCAAAAGACATTGGGTTCGAGGATTTATTCAATAAAATAAACAAGAGCAAGCTCGTAAGTAATTCAGAAACGCTGAACTACGATTTAGCCAATAAGCTTTATCCATTCGATATTTTATCGGCAAATATCTTAGCTCAGACTTTGCAAAAGTATGGCCAGAACGAAAGGTCTCTATTCTCTTTCTTGGCAAATAGTCAAGTTTTCTTTGATAAAATAGATAAGGACAACCACACCTTTTTTAGTGTAGCCGATGTGTTTGATTATCTAACGCTTCATTTAACAAGCGAATTAGAAGACAGATATTCAAACCCTCATAAGCCTCAATGGAACACAATTGTTAAGGCATTGGATAAAGCTGAAGCTATTAATGATTTTGGATATGAGAACTTAGCAAAAATCATAAAAACCATAGGTCTGGTAAATTTATTCGCAAAGTCTTTTGGTAAGCTCGATAAAACTTTCTTAGAATATTATGGAAAATATGCATTGAATATTCCTGACTCTGAGCAATACATTGAAAAATTAATAAGCCAAAAAATAATTAAGTTCTATAATTATCGTAATAAGTTTTTCTTCATTGACGGAACTGACGTGGATATAGAGCAGGAATTGATAGATGCTAATTCCCATATCGACACTGCTATCAATATTGCTTCAAAAACCAAACATTACTTTAAAGAAAAATATCACTTTGCAAAGGAAGCCTATTTTGAAATAGGTACACCAAGATTTTTTAAAGTAAACATATCTAATCATATTGAAAATATTAATCCAGAAGGGGAAATTGACGGTTATGTGCATATAATCCTTAATAAGGATATAAAGCTAAAAGATTTAAAAAATAACGATACGCAACAACCAGCACAACTATATGTAGTTCTCAAAAACTTCGAGTTTGTAAAATCACGTATATACGAGATTGAAAAGATGGACTTTGTATTGCGAAAGTACTCAGAAGATAATGTGGTCAAGAAAATACTAACCGAAGAAAAGGCTTACGAAGTACAAAAATTACAAAAACTTTTAGAGCACGGCATCTATGAAAAATCTAACGCAGACTGGTTCTACAATGGTAAAAAACTCAAGATTGACTCAAAAGTTTCCTTAAACAGGAATCTCTCTCAAATATCAAAAAAAGAGTACCCTTCGACACCTCGATATTTGAATGAAATGGTCAACAAGGAATACTTAAGCACCCCTGTTTTAACCGCAAGAAAAAATTTATTGAAGGATTTGCTTGAGCATAGTGAAAAGGAAAACTTAAATTATGATGACCGCAAGTTTCCACCACAGAAGTCTATTTATTTAGGGCTTTTAAAAGAGACCGGAATTCACAGAGCTCATAACAACGCGTATATCCTAACCGAACCTACAGATCCTACATTTAATCCTCTTTGGTTACATTGTGAAAATTTCTTAGAGGATTCAAAACATATTAAAAAGAACTTGTCAGAACTATACGAATCACTATCCAAAAAACCATTTAAACTTAAAAAAGGGTTTATAGACTTTTGGATTCCTATATTTCTCATAATCAAAAATCAAGACTATGCACTATTTCATAAAGCTTCTGGGTACGTACCTTACCTAACAAGTGAGGTTCTTGACCTTGTACACAAAAAACCTTCTGATTATGAATTGAAATCATATAAAATTGAAGGTGTCCGGCTGAACCTTTTCAATAAATATAAAGAAATTACTGGTGTTGATGCGTCAAGCAATAAACCAGAAAGTTCGCTAATTTCTATTTTCAGTAGTTTCATAGCATTTTATAATGCACTTCCCGAATACGTTAAAAAAACCAATCGATTAAGCCCATCGTCTAAAGGTTTAAGGGATGCTATTGCTTCCGCTAAAGACCCAGAGAATGCACTACTATCAGAAATACCAAAAGGATTAGGCTACAAAAACATTAACCTCGAAGAAAATGATGCTGAAATTCTAAACGGTTTTATTGAGCGCTTAAACGATTCCATTAATGAAATACGAATTGCCTACGAAGGGTTGTTAAACAGATTTGAAGAGAATATTTGCGACACTTTAAACTTCAATAGTAATAATTTCACTACCTACAAAAGCAAAATTCAAGCGCGTTATAAGTCTTTGAAACCGCATTTGTTGATTCAAAAGGAAAAGGTCTTCCTTAACCGCATAATGTCTAAACTTGACGAACGTGATTCTTGGTTAAAATCGATTGCCGATGTGATTCTTGGCAAGTCAGTTGAAAAAATGAATGATGAGGACGAAGCGCTATTAATGGATAACACAAGAAAGGTTTTTTCAAATTTAGACAACCTATTAGAGCTACATTCTTTGGCGGATGATGTAGATAATGAAGTGGTACAGTTTCAATTCACGGATGTTTCTGGTAAAACGGTAAAGCAAAATATTGTTTTAAGTCCTTCAGACGAAAAGTACGTTTCAAAACTACAGGAAGATTTGGCCAAGGTGTTGTCCAAAAATGAAAAATTGAGCGCAGCTGCTATTATTAGATATTTAAAAAATTTGCACGATGAAAGTTAAACACGTACTTGGTATCTCAGGCGGAAAAGATAGTGCTGCCTTAGCGCTTTATCTCAAAAACCTATATCCAGATTTGGATGTAGAATATTATTCTTGTGACACAGGGAAAGAGTTAAAAGAGACCTATGAGCTTGTTGAAGCTCTAAACAGTAAATTGGGCAAGGACATCAAAACAATTTTTGCTGTCGAACCAGAAAAAGAGACCCCTTATAAAACCACATTTGACCATTTCTTGGCCGAATACGGCGGATATCTTCCCTCATCAACTGCAAGATGGTGCACAAAAAAGCTAAAATTAGAACCGTTTGAAAAATATATTGGGGATGAACCCACAATATCATATGTAGGGATTCGAGGGGATGAAAACAGAGAGGGTTACATATCTAAAAAAACCAACGTTCAATCTATTTTTCCATTTAGAAAAAATATCTGGAGTGAAGATGTTATAAAAGAAGTTCTGGCTAATAATAATATTCCAAAAGTAGCAAGGCTTTATGACAATCTTAGTCCAAGTCATTTAAAAGAAGATATACTCAAGAGAGTCAACCAGTCTATTTCACCAAATTTTCGGCAAGGACAGAAATTAGAATTCCTTTTAAACAGCGATATCAAATTACTCAATAGAGTTGTTTTTCATTATCTAAAAGAAAATACTGATTATCCCATAGCGCTTTTAGACGATTTCCCTTTAATAGAGAATGATGAAGTTTTAGTATTGGATGATATTTTTAAAATACTCGATGATAGTGGTGTTGGGATACCTGCATACTACATAAAAAAATCATACCAAGTAGAAATTGACGGTAAATTAGAAACCGGCACTTACTCACGTAGCAGGTCTGGTTGCTTTTTTTGTTTTTACCAGCAGAAAATAGAATGGGTCTGGCTACTTGAAAACCACCCTGCCCTATTCGATAAAGCCAAAGAATATGAAAAGGATGGTTACAACTGGATGGATACTGAAACATTAGAGGAACTATCCAAACCCGAACGTGTTCAAGCAATCAAGAAAGAACATTTCACTAGAATGAAAAGACAGCTAAGTAAAAGGAACACTAACAGCTGGAAAGATGAAATTATTGAAGCAGAAGGCCTTGGTTGTGCCAGTTGTTTCATTTAAAATATAAATATTATGAGTGATAAAATTGATTTATCCATAGATGCCGGTAGGCTTCTATTTGGATTGAGCAGAATTGGCTATACAACCTCTGCTGCCATTTGCGATATCATAGATAACTCTGTAAGGGCTAATGCAAATAATATAAACCTCTTAATCAAAAAAGAACGCGAAGACTTTTCCGACTATAAAAGGAACAATGTCAAGGAATATATCATCATAGATGATGGTGATGGTATGGATGAAGGTGCAATTGAAGAGGCATTAAAACTCGGTTCAACAGATGACCATTATGATGACAAATCGCTATCGAAATTTGGATTAGGCCTAAAATCCGCTTCTTTTTCGCAAGGTGATGTACTTAAAGTTATTTCTTCAAATGGAACAGGATTTAACAAGTATGAAGTCTCTCTACCAAAAGTAATGGAAGCAAAAGAATATTTTGCTGAAAAGACTGAAATTGAAGAGAATGAATCTGAACTGATTGAAACCTATCTAAAAGAAGGTAAGGGTACCATCATTATCATTTCTGAAATTAGACTAAACAACCATCCAAGTGTCAGAAACACCATTAAAGAACTTAAGACAAAAGTTGGTGTAATCTATTTCTATTTCCTTTCTGAAAGCGGTGTGAATATTACTATTGGTGATAAAAAAATTGATGCAATTGACCCATTGTTTATATCTGAAGCCAACGAAAATGGAAATTTGAACGAAAATGAATGGGATGGAACTGAGGTACGTTGGATAGAAAAACCAAAAGAGCTTACTCTTGATGATGAACTTGAAATAAATGTAACTATTGAAATTACCCAACTTCCCTATCCACCTATCTATAGAATTAAAAATATAGGCGAATCAAGAGACAAAGAAGTTCGCGAAAGATATTTAATTGAGGCTGGTAATTACGGTTTCTATGTTTACAGAAATAAAAGACTCATATCCTGGGCTTCAAACCTACAAGGCATAATCCCATACGACCAAGATTTTTATGCCTTTAGGGGAAGAATACTCATCAATGACGAGGCAGACGATTTCTTTAATATTGATGTAAAAAAATCTTCGCTGACTCTTTCTGAAGAAGCATTTAGGAACATAAGCGATTTTACCAAAGAAGCCAAAAGCAAAAGCAAAGCAGCTTGGAAAAATGCCGGAAAGATTAGTCGTGACATTATAAATAAAGCACCTAATGAAATCGCAAATAAGCTATTAGATGAATTTGAACAGATAGAGATTCTGCCAGGTGATGACCTACCTGATGAGGAAATAGCCTTAGAACGATTAAAGGCGATAACCGATGATATGACCTCAAAAATCAAGTGGATAATTAAAATGATGAAAGAGGATAAGGGTGAAGAAGTGGACGATACTGTTGACGATGACTATACAGAAGACGAAAAGGAAGAGGCCATTAAAGGCGAAAAGAACGCTAACCTCACTAAAATATTCAGGGTATCATCTGTTGAAGACAATCTGCTTTGGGAACCTTACTATGATACCGATTTAGGTAACTGTGTAAGGATTAATAAAATTCATCGGTTTGCAAGATTAATCTATGAGGATAATGCAGAGAACAGAGATTTACAGATTCTCTTTGATTTAATGATGCTTCAGTTTGCCGATTCCGAATTATACGCCTATAAAAATATTGGAAAATATGAGTACGACGACCTTAAAGTTATTTTGCGAGAGTCCAGAAGAATAGTGTCAGAATTTCTAGCTAATATGTGCAGAAAACTAGAAAATGACTTACCGCCAAATTATAGCGACGAGAAGTATGCTTGAAACTAGTATCCTCGGCGCATTCAATGGTGCCGACCAAGCCTATATCTATATTTGGCTTTCGAAAAAACACAAAATAGTGTACGTGGGAATGACCAATAGTTATACAGGAACAATTGGAAGAGCGGGTGCTCATTTTAACAGAACAGGGACTCTCAGAAAGCGATTTAATGAAGCTAAGGGCTACGAAGTCAATGATGTTGATGACATCCTTCTTTTATCTTTTCCACTACCAAAATCAAGAGAATTCACCTCTGTAGAAAAATCCTATAGAGAGGCTGTAGAATACATTGTACAGAAAGAACTTATATTATTGCGAGGAAAACTCAACCCTACTTTTGATGTTATTTCTTGGGTAAGGTTGAGTCCTAGAACTGGGAATTCGAGAATCAAGAAATTAGCTGCTTCAATAGTAGAATCTTTTGAAACTAATTATTCCCGCTTTTAATAGCATTGAGCAAAACATCTAATTGTGATTGAGTTGTGGGACTTCCAAAACTTATCCTGATGCTACTATCTGCTTTTTCCTTACTCAATCCCATACTTTTAAGAACGTGAGATTGTTCTATTAATCTAGAGTTGCAGGCAGAACCCATCGACACCGAAACTGAATTTTTGTTCTTTAAGATAAATGACTCAGCGTCCTGATTTATAAGTTGTATATTGAGAATGTAAGGACTTCTACTAGCTGATAATCCGTTAACAGCTGCTCGTTTAGATTGATACAGTTCTACTTGCAAATAACTATTCAAATGGTGAATCCTATTATAATTGCTTTCTAATTCTGTCATCGCAAGTTCACTTGCTTTTCCTAAACCAACAATTCCTGGTACATTTAGAGTTCCTAAATTAATAGATTCAATACGTTGTTTAACCAATGTACCCGATTTTGTTGTAGCGGTTGTTTTTACCAATAAGCCACCAATGCCTTTAGGTCCATAAATTTTATGGGCATTGAAACATAATAAGTCTATGTTTTCCTCTTGGAAATTCAACGGAAGTTTTCCGTAAGATTGAGTTGCATCCGTAAAAAAGAGAACATTCTTCTTCTTACAGATGGCGCCAATGTTCTTGACATCGGCAATCACACCGGTTTCATTGTTAACGTGCATCAAGACCACAAGTATTGTATCTTCCTTAATACTATGTTCCAGTAAGCTTATATCTATTTTTCCATTTTCATCAACCTCAAGATAAGTTACCTGAGCACCGACTTTTTCCAAATCTTTACAGGTGTCCAAAACTGCCTTATGTTCTGCTTTGGATGTGATTATATGGTTTCCCTTATCTAAACTGTTATAGAAAACTTGACTAATGGCCAATTTGATGGATTCAGTTGAACCACTTGTAAAAAACACCTCACTCTCTTTACAGTTTACAAGCTTGGAAATTTGATTTTTGGCATTTTTAACCGCCTTAGAAGCTATTAGACCTTGCTTATGTGTACTGCTAGATGCATTTCCATAATGATTAAGGAAGTATGGGGACATTGCCTCGTAAACTTCTTGTTTTACGGGTGTAGTTGATGCAAAATCAAAATAAATTGGTTCTTTGTTCACTCTCTTCAAATAACAACTGCAAAGTTAAAAATATAA
>ERZ651776.787-NODE-787-length-41749-cov-7.813400_pt1 | contig 41749 bp, 21 predicted proteins | sample MGYA00514761_ERZ651776 | MGnify/ENA metagenome assembly ERZ651776
CGTTTGATTTTTAACTTGAACAACCATCAATACACGAGTCGCGTGGATGTACTTCCAAACGGACAAATACATTGGATAAGCGGCGGTGCTCATCACGGGTGGTTGTCACTCACGGGTATTAGGTTTGAAGCGTTGCCGCCATTGCCGCCCGTAGTTTCTATTAAGATTACTCCGGGACAGGTAACGAGTAAAGAATTTAATTTTGATATACGAGTCTCCCATGCTGTGTGTTCTACTTCTTCGTGCTTTGAGTCGTCCGTTCAAAAAGATGCAAATGTGGCAATGGGTTTGAACTGCAAAGCTTTTATACAACCAGTGGGCGACAATAAGTGCAATTACGGAAATGCTAAAGCGCACATGCCATGCAAAAAGTGGGATAATTTCTTTGACGGTACGAAAGCTTCGGACGTGCAAACGTATTTGAGCCTCACGGACAAAGACGATCAGCTGGCTACAGGAAAGTATGAGATTCTTTACAACTGCTACTACGGAGAGCAATCTCAAACGAAGTTCAAAAGTTTGCATACGTTTACAGTCATGTCTGGTTGTTCTGACTGGTTACCAACTTCGTTCCGAGGCTTATCAATCGTTGAATTATTTTTACAATCTGCCCCGGCTTTTTTGGATGTCAAACCTCCAGAATGCGACCAGATTGATCGGGTGAAGGAATCAATCTTTCGAGAATTCGATACTTTCCCGCTCGATGGTAAGCTGTCTGCGGCCGAGATAAGAGATGCTTTCTTTAAACACGACGTTGACGCCACTTATTTGGATCGTCTCATCGAAGAAGACTATTTTGAAGCTCGCAACGGTGGTATCATGATGAGTGATGTTATTTCTTCTCGAGCGTTGCCATTGGCTTGCACGGGCACAACGTTGACGGATGCGTCCGATGTTTTCTTTACGAAATCAACATACCCTACCATGCAAGCCAACGAAGCAGAGTGTGAATCGAGCAAAGAAGGCGTAACTTTAGAGTGGGATTTCAAACGCGTTCCGAGTACTAATGATCTTCAGTGTTTGTACACCGACGGTCAACTGTTACGCGCATTTAAGACTGACTCAAAAAAGAAGTCCGTTCAAGCATTTAAAGATGAGCGTCCTTCAGCAGGTGTCGGTGAAGATGCCGTGAAATTGGTCACGCAACTGCCTTTTGATGTTGACTTGAAGAACAGTGTCGATAATTCCGGCGCGTCAACTTTGTCAAATGTTAACCACGGTTACATCACCTCTTCTGGCTGCGTGACTGCAACCGAAGATGGTGGGAAATGTTTCAAAAGAACCTCCCATTCCACTGCTTTTGTTTTGAACGACCAAAAAGCAATGTCGAAGTCATCAATAATGACATGGGTAAGACTATCGCAACGTACCGGTGGTGATCAGTATCTCTGGTTTGCCATGGGTTACGACTCTAAAGATTATCAAAAGTCCTTTGGTATCGATGCTTCTGGCCACGCATTTGCGCAGTTGAACGCAAAAGTAAAGGTCACGGGATCTAAAGTGTTGGAAGTTGATGAGTGGTACCACGTCGCTATGAACTTAAACAAGCAAACTGGATTGTCTATTTACGTCGATGGGACTCTCGATAAATCTTTGGAATCCATCGATAACATTCAAATGGACTTTCCGTTCGTGGCATCCAGCGTGAAAATATTGGACGCTTTGGGAACATTCGATGACTTTCGAATCTATTCCGGTTTGCTTTCGAAGCTGCACATTTCTTCCGTATACCAATGCGGGAGACGCACATCGTGCGCGCAGTTGGCTCGAGCTACTCCACAATCGAGACGGGTGTACTGCATCGTTCCAAGCTACAACACGGAAAAAATGAGCAGTGGTTTCACGCCCCCTTGCGTTGCTGGTTTATACTATAACGGAGCAGCTATTGATTTGCAGTTGTCACCGACGCAAAAGGGTGTCTTATTTTCATTCAGAGACACTGCTTTAGATGAGTTATCGTATGAGATACTGCGACGACCAAATGATGCCATTACTGGTCCTCTGGGCAATTACAAAGCTGTGGTGATGATTGACTCTGCGTTGGATTATTGCGCGACGACGTTTTCTTCGCTCACCTTCTTCGACGATGAAGCTATCAAGTTACCGGGTAAGACCTGGGAATATGCAATAAAAACGAAATTTAAGGGTGTCACCAAGATTTCAGATCCAAGATCATTCGTTACTCCTTTTTACGCAATGTTCGAGGGTAAAGTAGTCGCCGGTAAATCAGGCGTGCCAGTTCCGAACGTTCGTGTCTGTACTCGTTTACTCAGAGGATCTCAAAGTAGCTCGTCTTTGATTGACCGCGATGCATCCGATATTAACTTGGCTGCATACATGAATGCGTGGCACTCAGAACAAGAGGATCCAAACAAAAGGTCTTCTGCGTACAAAGTGACCGATCAAGACATATCTTCATATTCTGAGTTGGAAGGTGGCGAGTGGTTTAACGTCACTCTGTCCTTATTTTCAAAAATAGATCGAGTGAATGTCTGTTCTGTGGAAGAGAAAGTTGAGCTCGATGTCCGCGTCTTAGATTATTCGGATCCTAAAGATGAAGGAGACTTGGGTGCACCCTGCATACTCGAAGAAAATTATGCCGACGGCTATCCAATTTTGTTCAACATTGGTTCTTCAATCTGCAGAACTTACGATTGCAGAGGTACCAAAGTAGACTCATACCTTGGTAAAGTTGTCACGGTGAAATCTGTTTCGAGCTCGTCTCAGAAATATCACGTCTCAGAAATCCAGGTCATGGGAGTTGATGTCGATTGCCCTTACACTTCATTTTCCGATGAGGATGGCAATTATGAAATTGATGTGTTAGACTTGAGTGGTCAAACCATGCGAAAAGCATACATCGGTACCGTGGCATTTAAAACTGATGTTTTCGATGAAATTGATACGTTGATGGTAAATGCCACCGGAAACAAAAACCCAGAGTCATTTCTAATTGCTTTATCCCTCGATGAAGATCTTTTGAAGAAGAACTGGGAAACATATGGAAATGTAATGTCAGACGCGGATGCTCTTTGCTATCGAAGTAAATACTCCGATATAAAAAAGGCATACGGTGACGATCTTGAAAAAATCAAATCGCATTATGACAAACACGGTAGTTGGGAAGGGAGGAGTTACCATGGTTGCAACCCGACAGCGGAACTAGGAAGCGCGATAGTGCCTAGAATGGGCGCAGACTACGAAATTGAGTGGAAAACAGGCATTAGCTTTAACTCTGTTCCTTATCCAAGAACCCCATCCTTGTATCACGGTTGGAACGGATACGGACACCATTATGGTTATTACCCGACTGTATGGGTCAACGACGGCGTTTGTGTCGTTGAAGGTTTGCTATCAGGACACCATTGGGGACACATTGGTAACTTGCCTGGTGACTGCCGCCCGTCCGGTCGAGAGATTTTTAATATGAACAATCACCAATACACGAGTCGCGTGGATGTCTTGTCTAACGGCGATATTCATTGGATTACGGGCGGTTCTTCTCATGGGTGGCTATCTCTTTCCGGGATGACCTTCGTGACCAACGCCGGGCCGAAAACTGGATTACCGTTCAATAACGGCTACACAAACTATGGACATTCGTATGAAGGGCCGTATTACTCCAAAATCAACAACGAGTGCATTTTAGGAGGCTTGATTGGAGGCGGCAACGGGAACAATCACGTGGGCACTTTACCAGCGGGCTGTCGTCCAAGACAAGGTTTGCTTTTCAACGTGAACAACCATCAGTGCACCATGCGCTTACATGTTGCGACCGACGGTGGAATACATAGAGAGACGGGCCATTGCCATGCCTGGACCTCATTGGCTGGCGTTACTTTCCCGGCGAGCGAGGCGACAAAAACTACCTTGCAACTCTCAAACGGTTGGAAAGGCTATGGTGGATACTGGGGGACGCCTTACTACTCTTTGATCAAAGGCGAATGTATCGTTCAAGGTTTGATCAGCGGAAACAAGTGGGGATATATCGCCACGTTACCGGAAATATGCAGACCAATGAAGCGTTTGATTTTTAACTTGAACAACCATCAATACACGAGTCGCGTGGATGTACTTCCAAACGGACAAATACATTGGATTGCGGGCGGTGCTCATCACGGGTGGTTGTCGCTCACGGGTATTAGGTTTGAAGCGTTGCCCAATCCACCTCCTCCTCCTTCTCCTCCACCTCCTCCTCCGTCACCACCTCCACCTTCTCCGCCTCCACCTTCTCCTCCGCCACCACCTTCTCCGCCTCCGCCTTCTCCTCCGCCACCGTCGCCCCCTCCCTCGCCTCCTCCATCTCCGCCGCCATCTCCGCCCCCATCTCCACCCCCATCTCCACCTCCACCGACGCATGCATTTGTCGACGTAAATGATGATAATGTCGTAGATAAGACTGAATTTATATCTTACTGTAAAAACAGGACGAGGTATATCGACGCACACGTTGTGCTTCAAGAGAAGTTTTGGAAAATTCTAGACAGAGATGAGACGGGAACCCTGAATAAAATTGAGTTCACGAACGCAGTGACTGCTTTAGACAAAGGGATTATTTATGGCGTGCCTTGGCTGGTTTATCCAGCCGTTGGCACGAAGCACTTAACGCAATTCTCGGCAAAGTATAAGGACGTGTCTAAAATTAATGCAGTCTTTTCTGTCTTACCTATTGACAAACCAGCGTTGCCTTTTTCCGAGGAAAGATGGCAAAAGTGGTCCGATAAGTTTGAATCGTCTTACACAGATTTTACGATGGGTACTCCATTGAAATCTGAAATTTCCAAAAACTCTCTTTTGGCGAGCATGGGCGTTGATGCTCTTCCGGAAACGAAGCTTTACGCGGTCCCTTTGGCTACTTACCCAACTTCAAAGAATATGAAAATGACTAAACATATCGATAAAGCAGATCGCGTTGCGTTCGCAGACGCCGTCCACGGTATCACCAAAGAAATGTTTGACCCGGATGAAGTGGAAGTGCATGCGATCCAAAGATTACCGGATGTAGTTCACGTTTTTGGCGACAATAGTGAAAAAGTTTTACCCATAAAACATCTTGGGGCGGCTGGCGAAGATATCGAGGATAATACAGCTGTTCTCGTCACGGGGATGGTACGATTTCCAGCATCGCGAACACAAGATTTCGTCTGCGGCCTTCAATTTGCAACGATTAGTGCTTACGAGGGAAAGAAATGCGATGCAGAGGAGATCGCAAGGAAAGAGTGTTCTCCGAAAGGGTACAAATATGATGTTGAAGCAACGAACTATACCGCAGACGATTTGGGGAGATTTGATTTAAGCATAACACCCGGGGAAACTTGGGCTTTTATTGCGTCCTACGACGGTCACGATTTATGTTTCGGGGGAAACGATTTAGATGACTTTCCTTGCTCAGTGCAAAATGAGACTTCTGTTAAGTTATACGAAACAATCTTCACTAAAAACATATACTATGAGTTGGAAAACATCGTAGGTGGTGAGTTTGTGGTCTATTTTGACGTCACAGAACGGCCGGTAGATGTTGGATTGTACGCCGGCGCGTGCGGGACTCCATATACGGAATACTCGTTATTGATAACGCCTGCGAACGGGTGCGGGGCACCAGTTGAAGTTTTCGATAAAGATATTGTTGGATCTACAGGCTCGCGCTTTGCAAAAGATCAGTGGCCTTTAGTAGATCCAAAAAATGAATCATCGAACGTACGCCTTTGGCCGTATGCGGCCATGGATTACTACATTCAACTTGCTCAAGCTCCTGATGTATCCGCTTTAACTGAATCAAAAATCATCGCTGAATACAACGGCGCTTCATGCACGCCGCCGGGATCTAATATCATGCAGTTCTTCCGCGATAGAAATGTTCTCGTACAAACCATGTTATTATTAAAACGTACTTCCGCAGAAGTGAGGTACGTCTATCACGGCTGGTTTTGCGCAGAACCAACGTTTGGTGATATACCGGAGAAAGCTTTGCAAACTCCATTCACTGCGATCCGATCGGACGAGACGTGTCTTGGAACGGACTTGTCTAAGCACGACTTAACGCAAAAACATTTAATTGGATCTTCTAATTTGCAATACTCCAAGGTATCGCCGCAACTATCCACTATGAAGTATGTATCGATGAAAGTAATCGAAGCGCATTATACCGGGCCGAATACCATCACGTATTGTTCAAACTTCCAGTCCATCATTAACGATGTACCGACAAAGTTAGGAGTTCAAGTTCAGATTCAACAAGATGTCAGCCCACAAGCGATGAATCCTTGTCATTCATCTAGCGAACCGTCAGACGAGTGCGTCTTTACCGCTGTAAACGCCTCCTCGAGCTTGGTTCAATTTGCTACCGTCGGGACAGGAAAGGATCCAAACTCTCTCGAAATTTCATCGAAAGGCGCTGTTCCAAATCTTGTCTCGCCGTACCGACGCAAATTTCTGGCGCGCATTGAACGTAACGATGGATGGGCCGTTACAAACTTGGCGGTAGAGCGCGAATTTGTCACGGTCGCGAGTAAAATACGTGGTGGAGGATCTGATCCAAGCGCTAGGTTTCAGTCTGACACGAAGTTTTATGCGACGGCGCCTATTCGCGGACTGGTGTACACCGTCGTTCACGACCCTCCTGGTGGTCATTCATTCGCTAGTATCATGCAAGGAACTCATATCGATTTAGAGCTTGGCCTTGAAACGACGAGGGGTACCGGTATTGATTTCGCCGCGGACTGGGCTTTAGGAACCGAGCTTGGCTTCAGTGTTGAAGTTCCCGGATTTACCGCTGGGTCTGCGTACGCCAACGTACTTCTTGAATTCGATGATGAAGCTCCGGAAGGCTCAAAGGGGACGTTGGGTTTCAGCGCTGGCCAATCGGGAGGAACTGAATTTTCCGGGCCAGATGTAAGTGTCTCTGCAACGACCGATAATGGATGGGACTTCCATTTTACTTTAGACAGAACAATCAGTTCATCGGAAGAGGAGGGATTACCCGGTCGCGTTGGCGACACAATCTTAGGAGGTGGATTTGAAATAGTCTACTTGAGAGTTGACACTGTTGACATCCGAGACAACTGTTTAAAAGTAATCGAAGAAGTGCAGTGGCTTCCGAGAAAACCTACATCGTACGTCGTTTCCATTTTTCACGTAGAGTACAAACTAATTCCAGAAATTGACGGATTAATTGCCACCGCGAGTGATAAAGACGCGATAATGACCGACGGCGAGTTTGGTAGTAAATCCAACGAAGAGATTAAATCAATCTGGAAGCACCGTTTGAAACAATCCTTGGATGATTGGAAGAAAACAATTGAATGGTCGTCACCGGATTTCAACCCAGAAGGCTTTTTAGCTCTTAAAACTCCAGAACAAAAGACAAAGATGGGTGAAATTGAAGCAGCATTCGATAAATCCGCCGTTCCTTTCAGTTCCGATAGCTCTGTCTTTGGCAGATTAATGAAGCCGAAGATTGATGATGCGTATGGAGCGTATACTGGCGATAAAGATCGATCGGATTACACGGCTGAACAGGATTGGAGGGACTTGAATGCCGTCTGGAAATCAATCCCCAAAAAAGGAGCCACGGCATCTCTGAGCTCCTTGAAACAAAGTAGTCTTGATATGGATGAAATTATTGAAGGCGAAGACAGCGATCCTGACCAAGGCAACACCGGCAGATGGTTCCCAAATAAAGGTTCCTGGTTAGAAAGCTGGCAACTGAAGGGTGAGGAAGTTGGTAAAAATGTATTTACTTCTGTTGAGAATGATAGCGATGCAGTGCCTGATAGCCTCTTCTCTCGAGGTATGTCAGATGGCGCTGAAGCGGATGTGCGTGCGCGCGGTGATATGGCTCTTGACGATTCATTCTTCGAAAAAGATACAGTTGCGCGGTATATCGATGCTTCTATGTACGGATCAAAGGCGCCTTTCAGCTTCAGAGGAGGGAACACCCACGATCCGAAAATGAACCCATCGTCAAAAGGTCCGGAGCAATCAATCTATTTAACGTTCTCCGGAGGCGGGCACGCGCTTGAGTTTCACTCTGATTTATCTTCTAATATCGACGGCTGGGGATATTCGTGGGCCATTGAAGCTGAGGGCGGTTTTGGAGGCAGTCGGTCAGGGGAATACTCCGTTTCCATCGTAGATGGAGAAGATAACACGGGCTGGGGAAAAGGAAAATCAATCGCTCTCGAACATGCCATGGCGTGGGCAAAGTTTGGAGATTTGGAAGTCTCGTACACACTTGGTGATGGTGATCCGTATGACAAATTCGTGGTTCAGGTTTTGAGCGACAAGCGCTTTGGGACGCCAATCTTCCGAACAATCGGGGGCGCGTCAAAATGCCCGGGCGAACCAAACACCATGTGGAGAGAATCTGGCCTAATTATTGAAACCGAGTGGAGCGCTGGCGCAAATAATAAGTTTATTCCCCCTGGTCAAAGGGCTTTGTTTGATCTTATGATTACCAACGAATCGCCTTATAGGGAAGGGCACATCTATGGGTTGTTGCTCACCTCGGGAAGTAAATATGTGGGCGATTTTGGCGGGAACATGATGGACTTATCATTCTCAATCAATGGGGCGGACAGTCTTGCTCCTTTCCATAGCTTAGTTCCTTTACACGACGTACCTTCGGTTGACTCCAACGGAGATTTGAAGTATACGCGTTTATCCTTGAATGTCATGAAAGGACAATTTGCTCATAAGTATTCTTCTATCGGAGTGCAGTTGGTATCTGAATGTGAATGGCAAATGTCGAGAGACTGGTTGTACAGATCGCCCATCTCTTCAACAGCGTTTTTAGGCGATTTTAAATGGGAACGCGAGTGCCCAAAAGTTAATTGGGATCTGACCACGTACAATACCTTCTTGAACGCGGTGCTTTCGAAACAAACTTCGCCGTATGTGAATATGACGCTGATGAATCCGGATCCAATGAATTTGTGGTCTGCCGATGAGATTGAAGGCAACACAAAACATACAAACCATTTGGTTCATCCAAGTGTTGAATTCGTTCGCGTGCAGTGGAGAAAACTGGGGGTCGGCGAGTGGATAAATGCGTGGGACATGATCGGTAATGATTCGGATATCTGGAAACGCGACGTGAAAGATGCTGACGCGCAGTGTAATTCGGCGCGCGGCGAAGGATGCACTTTCAAATGGAATCTTCAGCGTCAGTACTTTATGAACGGTTTGAAAGACGGATCTTACGAAGTCAGAGCTAAAGTCTTCTGCTCCGGGTACGACTCGTTTGCAACTGCAGATGTAAAAGGCTCTGTCACGGAAGAAAACTTGAACATCATCGTTGATGTGAAGAAACCCGAAGCCATTGATATGCGCATGCTCCACAATCGTTTCACGATTGATTACTCCGAGCCAATTGTTTGTCCTCAGCTTCAAGCTGATCACATGACATATGCGATTAGGCGCGTCAAGACATGCGATGGAACGAAGATAACTTCAGGTGGTGAAGTGGACAAAAATGACGTATATTTTTATTACAATTTTGCGTGTCTGGACAGAAATTCTCTCATGATTTCTTTTCCGTACGATGCGGAGCACGGTACTTACGAAATCACCGTAAATGCAGATAAGCTCGGAAGTAAAATAATCGACGCGGGGAATAATCCTGTCGCGAAAGAGACGTTCTCGACGACGTATGGATGTGGGGAAACGATAGAAGGAACACAAGCTTCTAAAGCGCCCACCACCAGCGCTCGAAGCGAGCTTGGATCGCCAAGGACGGTGTCGTCGTCGTCGGGAGTCCAAGCGGGAAAAGAAAATCCATACTTTGCGAAGGGAGGCGATTCTTCCACCGTATTCTACTTGAAAGTGTATGGTTTAGCTGCTACGGTCATCGCGCTGTACGCTCTCTTCTCATCTAATGAACGCCGCAGCTTGTTTTACGGAAGTCCCTTCTCTCTCTTTCGAAACAAAGATGAAAGTTCATATTTAGTGTCAAAGAGCGAAGTATTAGAGAGAGAAAACGTGCAACAACGCTACGGGAGTGTGCTTTAGTCGAAGTTTCATGTGTTCATCTCGTCGCTGTGGTGAGTAGACGCGTGTTTGTAAAAAATAATCAATTTTTGAAAACCACGTGTGGAAGATAAAGATAAAAATTCGCTACTTCCCAATGCAAAACTCGGAAAACAAAACATCGAGAACGTTTTCTGTCACATCCAACCGACCAACTACGCGAGAGCAATTGCCCAACGCCTCCCGTAAATCCTCGGCGACGAGTTCAGTTCTCACATGACCCAGAGAATGGTTCAAAGAGCATTTACTTCCTTCATCTTCTGTTGTTTTTTTTACGTTATCATCGCTAGTGGTTTCCTTATTTAGCTCGGAGAGACACGCGCCAAGGGAATTGGATATTGCGCGAGCGTGCGCACGATGACGAGATCGGGCAATGGCAGCCGTAGCGCCGTCGCTGGCTTGAGATGAAGATGACGATGCTGTTATTGTACACTCTTGGACGGCATTAGAGACAGCTTTCGTTAATGCTTCTAGTCCCTGTCCGGTTCGTAAACTGAGACGAAGAAGGGAACGATCATACCTTGAATATACTTCTTCTTCTTCTTCTTCTTCTTCTTCTTCCAAAACATACAACGCGTCGCATTTATTCACGACTGAGATTATTTTAATACCATCCGCACGTTTAATGTTCATATTCGCAAAATCGATTCTCTTAGGATTTGTGGCGTCGATCATTTCGATGATGATATCCGCCATTTTTGCTACATTTTTACCTCTTTCGATGCCTTCTCTTTCAATTTCATCGATTAAATCTTTCGTGTCGTCCGAAAGCTTACCGACTCTTCTTTCGTACTCGTCGTCGAAAAGTGATTCGTCCTCGTCTCCGGCGTCGTAGCATTCTTCCATTATTTCCGACGTTGATGAAGTTTTTCCCGCTATTGGCAAAAATCGATGCCCGGCGGTATCAAAAATAACTACTTTTCTCCCATCTAACTCTAAACTCACCTCGACGACGTCTCTTGTTGTTCCTGGAACTTTCGAAACGATAGCCACGTTTCTTTTCGCAAAGTAGTTCAACAACGTCGATTTCCCCGCATTCGTGGCACCCACTATACACACGCGAACACCGGTCCGAACTAACTCTCTCGCCTCGGCGTCTTTTAACGCCGCGTCAATTTCACCTTTCACGCGGCAAATCGCTGGTAATACGTCTCGGTGAATCAAAGACGATTCGAGCTTTGGATCTTCGCCAGGGAAATCTAAAACCGCTTCGCACACGGCTAAAGCTTTCGTCAACACGTTCGTCCACTCGTCTACTTTCCTCGACAACGACGAAGCAGTCGGAGCACGACGATAGCTAACATCCCCGTCAGCGCTACCGAGTTCTATTTCACTCACAGCCAACGCTCGTTGTGCTTCTGTTTCCGACTCTATCAAATCTGCCAAAGATTCCGCTTGAACTAAATTCATCTTCTTGTTCAGAAATGCGCGTTTGCTGAACTCTCCAGGTTCTGCCGGTCTCAAGTTTCGAAAAGACAACAACGTGGGACTATTTTTTCCATCATCCTTTTCGTCGACAGCGCTCATCGTCGCCAATACCTCCAATACCTTTTTGCACACGGCTATGGAACCATGCATGTGCAACTCGCACACATCTTCTCCCGTGAACGAGCGCGGCGCTTCGAAGAACACGATTAATCCTTCATCGATAACCCCGATGGTATTTTTCTCTTTCCTTCTCGCCACAGCTGGCGCTTGATTTTCTCTTCTTCTTCCTTGACCTTTACCACCTTCCACTTTGTCGAATTCATCGTCGTCGTCTTCTAGTTCTAACTCGTCCATTTCCTCTAATTCTCTCTCTCTTGTTTCAAAAACAAACTGAGCGCGTCGCAGTACCCCCGGTCTCGCCATTTCCATCCTCTTCTTCCTCCTCTTTCTCGTCGAAGAAATATATTCGTCCACATCTTCCAACCTTCCCCTTTTTTCTTTGAGAAGTCCAGTTAACGTCAGTCTCTCCCCAACTTCCCAGCTCTTCGGGCCGGATATTCGCAAAACGGCCACGCCACCTCTTCCCGGCGGCGTAGATATCGCGTATATCGTCGACCCTTCTTCTTTCTCTTCTTCTTCTTCTTCTTCTTTTACTTCTACTTTTACTTTCAAAGCGCTGCTACACTTCGTCGCAAAAGTACTAAAAGAAGCAGTTTTTCTCGTCGTCGTTTTCGTCGTCAAAAGACGCGGTTTTGATGGGAACGCTGTCTTCTTTGCCTCTGCGCTTTCTTCTTTCTGAGAATTTAAGAATACACGATGTGTTTTGCGTTGTTGTTTTGAGGAGAGAAGATGATGAAGCGAACGATGATGATGATGATGATGATGATGATGATGACGACGACGAGGAGGAGTACTTTCGGGAATACTCCGTCGAAGAAAAAGGAAAAGACTTTCAAACGAGAAGGAAGACGACGACGACACATCAAAACCACACGGTTCAGCGCTTCTCCGCAAAATCCGCATCTTCATCGTCATCTCAAATCATATCATCTTTTTTACTCATAGCTAAATGTACTCTAGGGGATTTGATGAATGTCGTTAAAATAGCCCAAATTAGATTTTAGGGCATTCTTAGGCATAGCTTTTAGGGTTTGAAAAAAATCAAGAACAAAACACAGAACACATCTCATTCATTCTTTCTTTCTTTCTTTCTTTCTTTCTTTCTTTCTCTCTCTCGAAAGCGTCTCTCATCACAGTTTTGCGCGCGTTGTTGCCCGCGTTTTAAATAATAATAATAAGAAGAAGAAGAAGAAGAAGAAGAAGAAGAAAGGAGTATGGCGGCGGCGAAGAAGAAGAAGAAGATGAAGAAGATGAAGCAAAAATGGGCGGCGATGGAGGAGGAAATGATGATGTCCTCCTCTCCATCGAAGGCGGCGGCGTCGATGGAGAGGAAGAAGAGAGACGAGGAACTGTTCGTGGTAGATACTGCGACAATCACGCACAAAACGTCTGCTAATGCTTCCGCGGGAGGGGGTGCTTTGTTTTTAACGAAAAAACAACGCGCTCGGATGAAAACGTTACGGGTGGATTCGATATTGAGAAGGGAAAAAGTGGAAAAGTCGTATCCGAAACCGACGAAACATCGAGCGGTTGACGGAAACGTGGCGGTCATGAAGAAGAAGGAAAAAGAGGAGGAAGGGGGAAAGAAAACCGAAAGAACACTCGAACGCGCAGACGAACAAAACGGTCTGAGCTTGTGGGAAAAGCACTTCCCGAGGGCCACGGGAATCGCCCGACAGGCGATGAAAATTTTGCGACCGACGGTGGATCGAAAGCACGCGAAACCGGTACAAGTGGACGAGGCTGGATGTTCGTACAATCCACCAGAAGATTTGCGAAACGAAGTCATCATGAAAGCGGCGGCGAAGGAAATCGCAAAGGACTATAAAGAGCAATTGAATCCGGTGCGACCGCCGTTGTTAGGGCAGAAAGCGGACGCGATGCGGATAAAAGAGTTGTATTACGAAACTGGGTTTGGGGATGAGGACGACGAGGACGAGGACGAGGACGACGAAGGAAAAGTAAACGCGAAGAAGAACAAAAGTGCAGCGAATACCTCGGAAAAGCTCAACAAAGCCGCGCGAAATAAACGCGCCCGACATCAACAGTTACAAAAAGAAATCGAAGAGAGAAAGCAATTGAAGAAACAACGACGGGATTTAAGCGAATTGAAATCAATAACGAAAGATATCGCGGAAAAAGAAAAACGCGACGAAATGAAACGGCACAGGCTTCACTTAACGCGAAAAGAGCGCGAGGAAACGCAACCTCGGCGGTTAGGAAAGCACAAATACGAGGAAGATTTACCGGAGGTGTTGTTTACAGAACAAGTCAATGGAAATTTACGAACGCTGCACGGTGCGCACGCGTTATTAAAAGATCGTTTGAAGTCCTATCAGAGAAGAGAATTGATCGAGCCAAGGAAAAGACAGATTAAGAAGAAATCAAAGATGTTGATGAAGTACGAACCAGGCGCGAGAGGCGCGAGAGAGAGCGAGAATCAAAAAGAAATCGATGCTCTGAACGCGCAGATCAAGGAGAAAAAAAAAAAGTTTTCTTCCGTTTAGTTACTTTTTAGTTGTAAAAAAAACGCTTCGTTTTTTCAAGAAAGAAAAAAAAAAGTTCTTTCCTTCTCTTTCACAAAATACGCGCACGATCGATAGATATGCGGCGGCGGCGGCGTTACAGAATCGAAATCCTTGCACATCGAGAAGATCGAATCTTTGCTCCGCAGCGCGATGATGATCTGCAACCGCCCGTCGATATCCCGTTCGCGCCGATCGATAAATATCCCGCGATATCGAATTTACAAACGTGTTGGTCATTTTTTTTCACCTCTTCTTCTTCTTCTTCTTCTTCGAGATCTTTGCCTTCGAGTTGCCTGCTGAAGCAGGCACTGAGCGAGACCTTGAGGTATTTCCCGCTGTCCATGAAAGTGGTGGATTGGCCTGCAATGCCAAGCCTTTCAGGTAGAGAACAATGCGGCGTGTATTGGAAAGAGGTGGACGTGTTATACCATCAGGAGGAAAAGGAGGAAAAGGAGGAGGAGGAGGAGAAAAAGAGAATAATGGAAAGAGTTGAAAGAAAGACGAAACCTTTGAAAATTCCTCGAAGAACGTGCATGGCGGTACAGAAAACGAACGTTCGTTCATTTACTAAGAATAACGAAGAGAAATGGGAAGTTCTGACTTTCTTTGTGAAGCACTACGCGTGCGACGGGGACTCGATGAAGACGTTTCTTTCTTTCTTTTGTCGCATCATCCAAGAGCAAGAAGAGCAACGACAACGACTACAACAAAGAGAATACTTACTTTCTAAGCGACGTTTGAGTGAGATTCACCTGCCAACGAGTAAGCGTTTGGAATACTTTAAACTCTCAAAGAGAGAAGAAATGAAAGTTAAAGAGTACGGCGAGTTTATCGCGTATCCTGAACTCGTCGAACACGGGTGCGTAAAAGTAAAACCGTCTCGAGCGCTTCGCGGTATTTTGGTCGGTGGTCTAAAATTTATCTTTTCGAAAACCACTAGGATTCAAATTAAATTGAGCGAAACCTTCATTCGCAACATGAAAACGAGAACTGCGCAGTTGGCTCCAGTTGAAGATTACGTCGTCGAGGATGATTACGTGAGCTCGAACGACATCGCCACCGCGTTTTGTTGGAAGCTTCTTTCTTTAGTGAACGAGAGGAAGGAGAAGAAGAAGAAGAGCACGAAGAAGAAACCATCTTACGCCAATATTGCAATAAACTATAGAAATTACGGTGTTCTGCCGAGAAACTATTTCGGCAACGCTTCGTTTGCGCATATTATTGCTGTCGATGATGTGTACGCATCTGTTGAAAAACGAGCGAGAGAAATCAGGAGATCCTTGCAGAAATATCGCGAAGGAGACTCGCGCGTGATTGATTCGCGAACAAGAGTCAGACTCGCGCTCGGATCTTTGGATAATATATCGTTTCGCGAACATTTAATTTCATTGCATTCCATGTTGAATTCGCTCGATTTAAGCGCGACGAATTGGATGACGTTCGATTTTTACAATTTGGAGTTTGGGCGCGGCGTGAAAGCGACACAATTTGATGGATACGTAACGCCGCGCGTACCGAATTCGTGCGCCATCCTTCCTACTCGGGCCGGTGATGGATGTACGCTCATGGTGGAAATGAAAAAGAACAAAGTTAAAAAAGCAGTTGAGATTGTTCGAAGGATGTTTACACTCGACGATGCTGATAATAGCTGATGATGATAAATTAAGAAAAAGAAAAAGTGAGTAACAGCGTTCTGGCACCTCTCTCTCTTTATCGAAATGTCTACGCGCAGATGCCATTCCGCGTTCTCAATTCGTTCATCTTGGCCTCGATGCGTTCCTCGACTCGTTTGCGAGCGTATAATTTCGCCTCAATTTTAATTTTTGCAAACTCACGCAACTCCCGCGCCTCTCTTCTTGCCAAGAACCCTCTCGAATGCGCTTGCAAAAGAATAGCCGCGCGTACTCTCTTTTCATTTTCAGCCTCTCTTTTCTCGAGTGCAGCCAGTAACAATCGCGCTTTGCGATCGTTTGCTACCTGTTCTCTCGTTTTTACACCTCGGTAATAACTTTGGATGTGTGTAGCTGCGTGGTCCCGCGCTTTACAAGCTTTAAATTCGCCGTAAACTTTTCGTTGCTGCATACCTTTGAAAGATTTTTGAATAGTTATCGCGCTCTGCCGTTCGACGCGCTCTCGCTCTCGCTTAGCTTCAAGCGCGACGCGCTCTTCTTCTTTTCGTCGAACTTCTTCACGAAGTTCCGCGATGGTTACTCGAGCTTTACTTCCTCGAAATCTCGATTGAATCTTAATTGCCGCTTCCGTTTCTTTTTCTATTCGCTTGACTTCTTCCTTCATTTCTCGGACGACGCCGCTACGCGCTTTGTTTCCTCGAAAACTCGATTGAATCGTCGTCGCCGCGCGTTTTTGGTTCAAAAAGGCTTTGCGCTCGTTCGATCCTTTCCAGTGTTTCTGCACCGCCGTGGCAGCTTCGTTTCGAATTTTGACGAATCTCACCGAACGAGGCGATGAGGCTAATCTTGACGAGCCATCGCTCGAAGTAGTAATATTACGCTCTTCTTTTCTTTCCTCTTCTTCTTTTTCTTTCACTGAATTGTCGTCGTCATCAACTTCGGCGACAATTTGGTCGATTTCGTTGAGCAGCTCATCACTATCGCTACTACTATTACTGCTACTATTGGTCTCATTACTTTTATCATTGATGTTCGCGTCAGTGGACGATACCTCGGCGGCGGCGGCTTCCGCGATAGTTTCAATTTCATCGAGTAAATCTTCCTCTTTTCCGGGTCGTACCTCTGCTTTCTCCATCGTTTCTTTCTCGTCGTCGCTATTATTCTCTTTATCGCTGTTGCCACTTTCGCTACTTTTCGTCGTCGCCGTCGCAGTAATGCTTTGCACCCACATTCCGATTTTATTCAATCCGGACGTATCGATAGACTTTAACAAACTCGTCGGACTGGAAAAAAGCGACGAAGATGTCGTCGTCGTCCTTGTCTCCTCTTTTGATTCGCTATCCGGCGTTCTCGGTTCATCGCCGTCATCTTTTTCTTCTCGTTTGTTCTCGTCGCTCTTTTCTTCCTCTTCTTCTTCTTCTTGTTGTAGTCGTTCCTCCTCCTCTTCTCTTCTTTTCTCCTCCATCAACTCCTTATCGATGTTTGTCAACGCCGAACCCAAACTGTCCGATATTTTTCTAATCTTTTTCTTATTCTTCGTACTCTTATCGTTGCTACTTATGCTACCGCTTTCGGTCGCCGCGTGATAATCGTCGAGAAACTCTTTATACTCCTCTCTCAACGCGTGCATTCGCATCGAACTTGCCATCGCGAGTTCCACCCTATACGCTCGCAATTCTCGACATTCTTTGTAAAACTTCACGCGATCTTTCGCGTTCAAGTTACCCACGATGATACCGTGCTCGTTTTTAAGGAACAAAGACAAAGCGCGGTTACCGCCGGCGCTCAGCGTGGCCAGTTCGAGCTCCGTTAAAATCGGTTCTCGTTCTTCGCTCAAAGCGTTCTCGTCGTTTTCAACACCACCATCGACGTCTTCGTCGTCGTCTGAATCGTCTTCCAACGCGGACGACGAAGCGGACATCATCATCGGGGAGAACAGCGGCGAAAACTCCTCTTTAACCTGATGGTTAAAAAAAATGCACTTCAGGTACTTCCCGCTTTCTATTTTCAACTGCCCATCCGTTTTGTGTTCCTCCGCGCACGCTCGACACAACAGCGTCCCAAACTTACAGTGCAAATACACGCCCAATTTCTTCTTACAATCGAAACAGAATTTGTTCTCCTCGTCGTTCTCGCTCATCGAAGAAGAAGACAAAGAAGGGGTTTCGGCGTTTGAACAGGAGTTTTGGGAATACACGGACTCGTGTATCGTTTGGAGGATGAAGCAGTTTCGTGGTCCCATGTGCTTTTTTTCCATCATCATCATCATCATCATTTCTCTCGGTAAAGGTGTCGTCTCTGATGGTTTTCTATAATTCCTCTTCTTCTATTCTTCTTCTATTCTTCGTATCACGACTCAACGACAACTAAGAAAGAGCGCGCAAAAGAAGAGCGTGTTTCGTCAATACTCTACTGCTCTCTGCGTTTTGAGGAAATAAGGAAATAAATAAAAGAGAGAAGAGGGAAAATCACGCGCAACACGACACCAACATTAACGACACGCGCAGTAGTAAAAGTGTTGAAAATGCGTGTAAGTCCTTTTTTTTTTTAAAGCCTCTTCTTCTCAAAAAGGGTGTTACTTTTTCTTCAGTTTTTTTTCTAAGGGAGTTTTGCGGTTACACTTTCGTTGGTCTCTTTTCTCGATATCTCAACACTCTACTTAAAAGAAGAAGAGAAAAGTCTTCCGGCTAAAAGCCTCTCACACCTCTCTGTGTCTCTTTTTCCCATCAGTCGTAAAAGTGACGAGTACGAATTCTTTGTTGATTGAGGGCAAAACTTTTTATAGTATCTTCTCGTCGGGCTGTGAGAGTACGCGCAACCAACCTCTGGAAGAAACAACGTGATGTCTCAAAAGTCTCATCGTCGGGAGGAAAAAGAGAAAAAAGCTTTATACCAGATGAATGAGAAACGAGAGCAACGAAAGAAGAAAGAGACAACGATGAAACCACAAACGATATCGACGAAGAATAAAACGGACGATGATGGTATCGTTAAGAAGACGTTGATCTTTACCACGACGACGACGACGACAAAAGCCAAAAGTACCTTCGCCGACGCGGAAGAAGAAGAAGAAGAGGAGGAAAAGGAGGAGATTTTGCTCAAGACTTTTGGTGTTGAAACCACCAAGAAGAGAGAAGAAAGAAAAGAGGGAGAAAGGACGACGACGACGAGGCAACGAAGACGACGCAAACGACTCTCCTCCGAGGAAGAATTTACGACTAAGATGACGCCAGAGATAACGACGCCGCAGCAACGAATACAACGTCCGGCTTTGACCACCGGCGCCGTCTCTCGACCGGCGAACAATCAGCTCTTATATCGCGCAAAGTTCGACTGGTCGCACTATCCTCTCAACGCCTTGGACGAGCATTTTTTACGGACAAAATTACATCGGGAAACAGTCGAATGCGCGTCGGTGTCGTCGGCGTTTTTACAAATCATGTCGGCGATACAAACGGCGGAGAAGAATCGCAAGGACGGCAGGAGAAGAAACGCTTTGAAGTTGTTATCGAAGAATACGAGAAAGACGAAAGTGGTCGCGCTCTCTTCTTCTTCGTGCTCATCTGGTGGCGACGGTAGCGTTCAAAAGAGTAATATCAAAAAGAAGAAAGGTGGAAGTAACAAGGGAGAAGCGGCAGGAGGAAGAGCTGAGCTGACGACGCATCGAGTGCTGCCCGAAGATTTGAAAAAACACGACGGTTTATACGAGAGCGAAGACGGCGTAGAATACGGCACGAATTTGGATCGAAACAGGTACGGAACAGATACTGATTATTTGCACACGTGCATAAAATACAACGTGGCGTCTCTCAATTTATGCGAGAAATTAGTAAACATAGAGATAGTAGATTCCAAGGGAAGTATCACCGCCTCCGCGGCCGCCACTTCAGACGCGAGCGGAGGGAGTAGTAGAAGAAAGAAATTCACGACATCAGCGCCGGCTTCTTCACCACCGTCGAAGTGCGTTCGCATCGTTCGCGAGGGTGAGTGCGAGTGTCGATGCGAGGAGATTAATAAGGAAATCCAGTCGATGATGGAAAGGAAAGAAATTTTTGATTCGACTAAGGAACTCGTTTGGCCTCAGGTTGGAAAAAAACACGGCAACTTAGGAAATAGGAATCGCACGAAGAACAAGAGTAACAACGATAACAACAATGACAACAACGCGACAGGCGCCACGTCAGTACAAACGACTACGACCAATACGACTACTACGACTACTACAACAAACGTAATGACTACTAGTGCGATGGCGGCGATAGCAACGCCAAGAATGCGCGCATCGAGCGAGGATCAGAATGAGAAACGCGGTGAGAGTGGTAAAACCAATAATGACAAATTAGGCGTTCTCCTGGACGCGCTTACGCAAGTTGGAGGAATACAGATTACTCCAAACGGGACGCCTTCACGACCGACGAGGGAACGTAAGATAACGAAAATGGATGATGTGATCTTTGCCGAATACGAAAGCCAACGCGCGGCCTCACCGGTGGCAATCCAACCGGCGAAAGACAAGGCGTTCGGTGGAACTCTACCTCTGGCCATTGAGCAAGCGTTCGCATCAACGCCTCCACGACATAAAACGGCAACAGAAATAGCGTCAAGAGAGGTAGAGGCAGGAGTAGCGACGACAAATAATATCGAGAACGTACAAAATACAGAGGCGATTCGGGAAGCTATCATCGCCGCAACGAAAGAATCGATCGATATGATATCGGAAGAAAATCTTCGCGACGAGTTGCGCAACGCCGTCGTTTGCGCGTACGAACGTCACATACACGCGACCGTTGCAGAAAACAACAGAAGATACGCGGAAATTAACGTCAATTTACTTAGCAAAGAAATCTTGTCCTTGCGAGAAGAGTTGAGATCGATGGCGATGACCAACGCTTCGTTGAGATTGAAGCGCGCCGCAGACGAAACCGCTAAAGCAGGGGTAAAGACAAAGATGCGAAAACAGAAAGAGAGCGCCACAAACGCTTCTTCTCTGAAAGTCGAACAACAAGGTGAATCCAGCGAAGAAGAAGTCACGACGCCGAGAAAAGGCGACGACGCAAACAACAATAACGTTCTCGTCGCGCGTTCTTCCTTACAAGACGACATCGCTCAAGTCAAACGTCGATTGGAACGAGCGCTTGAAAACGACGCCGAGCCGGTCGCGACGAAAGCGTTGTTCTTTCAAGAAGTGCAGGACCATTTGACGACTTTGTTGCGGTTAGTCCACTGCGAGGTCCTTCTCAACGCCTCCTCGGAAGGAAGAGAGTGACGAGTGAATAACTTTTCGTGAAATTTTCACGAGGTTCTCCCTCGGATTCTAGTATAAGAAAATAATTAATCGTTCTGATCCTCACTTTATAGTACGTTGTGATCGACAGCTCTCTACCGGCGCAGATAAATACAAACGAATAAACAAACCGCCACTTTAATAAGAAAATGCTCAAAACTAACGCTACAAAAATCGCACTCGATCGCAAAAGTCGTTCCTTTCGCGTCGTCTTTGCCGCTCTGTCTGTGTTCTTCTTTATCTTTTCGGCGGAGGGAGCTTTGGACGAAGAAAACAACATGGGGCGTTCTTTACTTCAGGATCATTCCTCCGCGCACGCGGTATGGCACGGACATTCCATGGACGAGAAAGGGGAATTCTGGGATCGCGTGGGCGGGCATTTCGATCGCAATCGCCGCGAAGAAGAGGAAGATGGCCCGTTGCGGTGAGCGCGTTTCTCTCTTTTTTTTTTCTCTTGTTTACCCTCGTGTATTTTAAACACTCACATCCCTCTCTCTCTTCCTCTCTCTCTTTGTCCATTTTATACACCACTCGCAGATGCTTACTGAACAAGTGTGGCGACCAAACGCGCGATTGCATTCACTCGAAAGCGTGCAGAGACTTCATGAGGTGCACAATCAACTGCGGCCGCGAAGGCCGCCGAACTGAGAGAAAAGATATCGATGGATTATCTTTTAATCCGACAAAGTGCGCGTTCGCGTGTGTCCAAGAACAAAGCGAATCGGATGCTGTGAAGAAGTTTTCTTTGTGTACGATTACGAGCGGGTGCTCTTTACCGCTTCAATAAGAAAGAAGTTGCGTTTGAATTACTACTACTACCTAACATTACTACTACAATTATTGCAATTTCATCTATACGAGCGCATCCGGCGCGTCGCCTTTGAACAAATCTTTCATGTGTACGTTTGTCAATTTCATTCTCTCAAAGTTCGGTGCTCGCTTCTTCTTTTTCATCAATTTCTTCTCCGCCTCGAGTTCTTCTCGCGAGACCTTTCGAAACGACCGTTTCGCCGCCGGTTCCATGTTCGCTTTTCGCAACTCCTTATCAAATTCAGCCTCCTCCTCCGGAATCTTCACCTCGGCGTACATCTTCACAAACTCCTCGTCGATTAACTCTTTGTTGACGTTCTCCTCCTCCTCCTCTTCTCCCTCCTTATTATTCGCACCGTCTTCATCCACGACGCTCACCCTCGGATACGTCACCCACTTCCTCGTCTCTGAATTTTGCACTCGCCACACCTTTCCGCTTTCCTCCAACTTCATCGCGTCAACCAACACGCCGTCGTAACTATCGCCTAAATCTTCCTCCAACACCCCATCCGCGTGCTTCACAATCAACCCTAAAAGCTCGTTCTTATTCTGTATGTCGAATTTCGGCTTATACTTCAGTGTATCTCTCTTCTCGTCGTACAAAATCTTCTCGTTCGCTTTCAAAGTCAAAAACAACTCCGACTGCTTATCGAGGTGCGTGTCGAAACCGAGCAAAGCTTTCAACTCGCTGTTCGTCATTTGCTCTCTCGTTCTTTTCAGGCAATCAATGGTCGCTTTTTGTCGCGCGAGCAAAGACGTCGGAACGTGTAGTACTTGTTGCGGTTGATTCCCGCCCGCCTGCGCCTGTAACGCCGCCTCCCTATCTTTCAACAACTTTGCGTTTGCTTTCTTCAATTTCTCCTCCTGTCGTTGCCTCTCCTGCTCCGCTTGTCTCCGTATCCGATCTTGTTGCGCTTCCGATCGCGCGTCCAACGCAGCTCGATCGCGGGCGACGTCAATCATGATCTTCGCCGCCGCTTTCTCGCCTTTGCGGTACTTCTTCAGAGTTTCCTCCAGGGTGGATTTGCCTCCCGATTTCGAAGATTTTTTCTTCCCCGACATGATGATTTGATGATGATGATGATGATGATGATGATGCGTCTCGCTCACAATCCCTCTCTCTTTCAAACAAACAAACAAACAAACAAACAAAGTTGAATTATACTACACTATCGTGCGCGCGAGGAGCACCAAAGCAGAGGAGAGAAAGAACAAAAAGTTTATAATAATACGATTTGCCGATTTTTTGTTGTGACGGGAGAAAGAAAAGTGAGGTTCTGCCCCTCCTTTCGTCCAAGACTTTTTACTGCTTTTTTCCAAAACGGTACTAGTGATCTTGCGCGTATCGTCGTCGTTTGAGCAGCGCGAAAGAAAGATGCCGCGTTAATAATCGATCGTTAGTATTTAGATTGTTGTTATTCATCAGTTATTATTGTGTGTGTTTAAAAACTACGTGTTACAAAAATTTCCTCCTTCTCGTCTCTTCTCACTCTCTTTATTATTATATTTAGTATTCCTTCTTCTTTTTTTTTAAGCGACGGTGTACTCTTCTACGGTTAATTTAGTCTCCCCGCCGTATTTAACCGGCGTATCGTCGGTCGTTCGACTGACGCCGACGATTTTCACGTCGCACAAGGTTGATCGGGCGGAAAAGTTGACTTGGACTGGGAAGAAGAGTTCGCCGTCGCACGCCGGCGTGACGAATTCCATGCTTCCGTTTCGATTCGAATCGTCGATTAAATCAATGGTCCATACCAGTTCGTTTCGTCTAGAGTCAACCGTGAAGTCGCCATCGCAGCTGTTAACGGTTGGTGGTTCCCGGGAGGAAGGCAAAGGGATGACGATGGAGACGTTTTCGTACTCCATGCCGTCCGAGGCTTCGTATTCGATAGAGACGAAGGATTCGCCGCCGGACACAGACGGCCAGCAGTTGATAACAATCGGCACTTTGCTCTCGTCTTTGGTTTGGAAACGCCATTTCAAAATACCAAGCGGGCTACCACACGGAAACGGTCGGTTTGGATCTTTCAATCCCAAAATACCTTCGTTAGCGTGTAATTGCTTGTCAATGTTTGGATGCGTTTTGAATTGGTACCCTTCGTTCGCGCCGGTATCAATCGCAACCTTTACAAACGCGTCGTCTTCGTTTTGGATTTCCATCATCATCGTACCTTGTACTTCCATGCTTTCTAAACCACCATCTTTGGATAAGTGAACGTTTAACTTCTCCTCGACGATGATGCTGACGGATTCTTGCGGGACTTGCGGGACTTGCGCGCTCGCCTCGTTCCCTTTGGTGTATTCCGTCTCCACGGATTCGCCTTCCTGTCGCAAAGCGTCCATGAACCGGTTCGTTTTTTGCTTCGACCCCAAAACCATCCCTTTCTTCGGCCCAGCTTTTGCGGCGAGGCCTTTGGGACCTCTCGGTTCGCCGTAGCCGTCCGAGGCGGCTTTCGAGCTGCCTCCGTACCCGCCGATGTTGTCCATATCGTCGCCAAAACCACCACCTCCGCTGCCAGATCGGCCTCCCGATGACGCGAACGGATCGGAATCTCTCTCTTGAAACCCAGAGATGCCACCACCACCAAATCCGCCGCTTCCTCCTCCGCCTCTTTCCATCTTCTTCTCCACTTTAATCTTATCAATCTCCATCGCCTTCCTTTTCATCACGTCCTTCGTATCGTTAATCTTCGATTGAATGATCATCTTGTGTAACTTCTCCTCGTGCGATTCCATCTCCATAAATGTTCTAATTTGACTCATGGTCACGTTTTCTTTATGTCCGGCTGAGATGACTTCGTCGAATGCGAATATCAACTCAAACGCCGCTTTGCTCACGCCTTCTTCGTCCACTTGTTGATAGCAGTACTCCGGCAACGTCTTCGCCAGCATTCTCAAAACGTCCAAATCCTCCAAAATATTCGACGCTTTATTCGTGACTAACAGTAAATACATGGTTCCATTTTCCAACGGTTGATACACGTATCGCACGTTTTCTGTTTCCACGTACGTGTGTTGTTTCCCTTGATTGGCGGTGCCTCCGACCAACTTTGGAAACGCGGCTAATAAACCTTCGATGCGTATTCGAGTCATCGGGACAAACTGGCGAGAGACCAAGGCTTTGCCCGATTTCGTCACCACCGAGGCGGCGAGGACAACCTGTTTGTTGTTTTAAGAAAAAGATTAAGAGAGAGAGAGAGGAAATGAGGATGACTTCTGAGTGAGTTGGTTCTTCGATTGGGTTGCGCGAATGAGATCGCCTTCTTAGCTCATCTCTTTCTTTTCTTTTCACGAAGATGAAAACCACCACCCCCATATATATTCTTTTTCTCTTTTCCGAGACCGCGAAAAGACGACGACACCCGACGTTCTTCCAAACGCAACATCAAAGAACAGAGAGATGATCATCATCCGGAGATAACAACAACAGAAGAAGAGAGAAAGAGAGAGAGAAAGAACGGACGAGAGAAAGAATTTGACGAGAGAGAATGCGACGAGAGAAGGAAAAAAAAAGAAACGAATTTTAAGCGCGAAAACGCATCGAATCGCCGTCGACACGCCTCCTCGTTCACTCGAACGGTATTCACATCGCGTACCATTTTTCTTCTCTAGTATTTCTTCCCGCGACTCTTTTCTGCGCAGGCGTGAAAAATTTTCGCGTCGCGCGTCGTAGAGTAGTATGTGAGTACTCCGCGTTGTTGTGCGTTCGTTCACCCGCCTCTTCGCCTAAATCTCTCTAATTCTTCTCTCTTCTGTGCTACAATAATAATGACTCCTGCCCCTCTTTCCTCTCTTTCTTCTTTGCGAAAATTTTTCAAAAAAACCCTAAATACTAACCAGGGGATACAAAAATTTCAACAAACTCTGGAGCTGCCACGACGCAAAAAAAAAAAAAAGAAGAAGACGAAAAAGCAGAGAGACACAAATTTTCTTCAAAATCACACATACCACAAATCACAACAATCTTCTCCATCTTCCTCCTTTTATTTGTTTGTTCTGCGCGTTATAATCATCATCATCATCATCATCATGCGCGCGACTTTGATTATTGGAGCAAAATCAGCCGGTGGTACGACTACGACTGCTGCTCGTGGAGGAGGAGGAGGAAAAAGAGGAGGAAAAAGAGGCGCTTCTCGAACACCTTTCGTCCTCGCTCTTCGAGAAGAAAAGACGACGACGACGACGACGACGACGATTTTGAGGAACGAGTGCTTTGAGAGAGGAAGAAGAAGGAGAAAAGCAACAAACGACGACGCGTTCGATCATCGATTCCGAACGCGCGCGTTGTTCGAGAAGACGCCCGCCGTGGACGGTCTCGGCGGCGCGGAGGAGGAGGAGGAGGAGGAGAAGAGGACGAAGAAGGAAGAAGAGAACGCGCCAACAAAAAGAGAGGAGGAAGAGGAGGAAGAGAAAGAGAAGAAGAGAAGAGCGAGGACGGGGAACGGAACGTCGTCGTCGTCCTCCTCTTCCTCCTCTGGCAAAAGTCTGGGTACGAGTAACGGGATAAGTTTCTCGTCGATTTCCTCCCCAGCTTCAGCGTTCGTCAGCTCGGTCTTATCCAGCACCGCCGCGGCGGCGAAAAAGAAAGAAACGAAGAAAACGAAAACCGATTGGGAAACGTCCTCGTCGTCTTCTTCGTCCTCGTTCTCGCGGAGGAGAAGGGAGGACGAGGACGAGATTGGTCCCCTGCTGATTGGTTGGGGAGACGCGGTCGAAGTGACCATCGATGACGGTGACGACGAGGTGGGCGAAGAAGAGGATGAAAATGTACAAGACTACGAAAACGAAGCGCGAGGAGCCGCAGAGGGAGATGCGAATGGTGAAAAGGACGGCGTCGTTACGGTTGCAAAAGACGGTAGCAGCAGCAGCAGCAGCAGCGGCGAGAAAATTTTATCTTCATCTTCTTTATCTTCATCGTCGGTGTTATCAACGCAGCAGCAGCAGCAACAACAGACGACGACGACAACGACAGGGAAAACGAAAGCGACGAGTAGCAGCGCCAGAGCGGGTAGTAAGAGTAAAAAATCTAGCAGCAGGAAAGACGGATCTTCATCGTCGTTGAAAAGAGAAGAGATCAAATCTTTGAGCGCGTATCCGTACCAAAATGTAGCCGAGCAAAGTGTGGAAGCGAGAAGAGAGCAGCTGTTGAACGCCATAGATTGGGGCGTCGTTGAAAACGGAGAGGAAGCGTTGAGAATTTTCGACGAACAAGTGGCCAAATCGCAGTCGCAAGAAAAATCAAGTATTGAAATGTTTTTCGACGAAACGCCAAACGCTCGGATATTCTTGAAATTCGTCGTATTCCCAGCCGTGTTTTCGCAAACGATGAATTACTCGTTCATAGAACCGTATTTTGACGCCGAGTTTGATTCGATGGGTGAAAACGTCGCAGCGGAGATGCTCCCGATGCACTTGCGCCAGGACATTTTACAAAATGTCGAACGGAACGAACAAATGCGAGAGTACGAGATCCAAATGGGTCGTGCTCCGCAACTCACCGACAAACAAAAGATACAAGCGCGAATTAAAGATGCCAAGGCGATAGAAGAAAAAACAATAAAAGAAAGGAAGAAAGAGTTGTCGAATAGGTGGACGGATGTGGCCTTTATCTCCGCTTTCTTCATGTCTTTCTTCGGCAGAAGGTCAGCGGCGAAAGATTGGATCGACCAAACAAAGAACTGGTTTTTTGATTTAGGACCTGCCAATCAAGCGTTCATCTTACTTCTATCTAGCGATGTTTTAGTCGGATATCACAGTGCGGATGGGTGGAATACGGTTTTAGAATCTCTGGGCGAAAAGTACGGCATCGCGGATAACCACGCGGCGATTTCGATATTTACCGCGTTAGTTCCCGTCGGTATGGACGTCCTGTTCAAATTTTGGGTGTTTAAGTATTTGCGAAAGTTGGCGCCGTCGACACAAATTATCTTGGACGATATCGATCGACATTAGAAAGAGAAAATGAAAGAATGAGCGAGTTTTAAATAAGTACGTTGTTGTGCGTAATATTATTTGTGTTGTTGTAAAAGAATGCGTGTTATTACCTTTGATATTACAATAGGTATAAGTGCCATGATACACGCACTCGTATTATCATAAATGAGTAATTCAATCATATTACCATAGTAAGTACGCATGTACATACCTACTATCATATTGTCATATATTTTAAATCATACCAGTACTATATTCGCTTTAATGGTCATTATTATTATAGCTTTTGATGTACTAGTATTATAGCTTTTGATGTATTATACCAGTAGCTTTTGATGTGTTGTATTATTTTCCATGCTGTTTTGTTTTCGAACAATCAGTTTACATTTGATTGCATCAAACGTATTTGCTCAATAATCTTCTGTTTGTACACCCCAACATCCAGGGGTTTACTTCTCTCATAGTTTGGGATTGGAACCTTGACGGTGCTTGCGAGATACTGATGCGTATCGAGATAATCTTTCTGAATTTGGTGAGCGTCGCGCAACCCGTCGAACAGTGGATGATAAAGCGCCTCGGTAACGCTTATCCGAGTCTTCGGATTAAATTCGAGCATTTTTTCGAGTAAATCGATGGTAAGCGGATCAACTTGCGGAAACATCGCCGCGAATGGTATTTTCTGAATCGGCGCGCCGTCGTTCAAAGACTTGATAAATTTCCGAGCCTTCAGAGACTCTACCTCGGCCATATCGTTTTCGCACGGCGTGCCGAGCGTATTCACAATCAAGATCAGTTGCTTGATGTAATCGGAACCCGGAAAGAGCGGTTGTCTCTTTAACATCTCTCCGAGAATACATCCAACGGACCAAACATCAATTTTCTCCGTGTACGTCGAGTTTGAAACGAGTAGCTCTGGCGCTCGATACCATCTCGTGACTACGTATTCCGTCATTCCTCCGTCGGGGCGTTCCTGGCCAGCTCCTCGCGATTTTGCTTCTTCTTCGTCTTCGGCAAATTTTCTGACGTCTTCCGCGAGATTGTCGATTGGCTTAAACGAGCAACATGAAGACGTACGCTGCACCAAGTATTTCGCGGCATCCATTCGTTCATACGACGATGACGGCGTCATCACCGTATCATCATCAATCTCTTCATCGTTATCAACAATTTTCGCCCGTCGCGATAATCCAAAGTCGCAAATTTTCAAATCGCAGTTTGCGTTGACCAATAAATTCGACGGTTTCAAATCTCGGTGTAAAATACCGCAATCGTGAATATGTTTCAAACCTAAAAGAGTTTGATACAAGAAATAGATCACGTGATCGCGTAAAAGTGTCTGATTGGACTTGATGATTTGATTCAAATCCGTATCCATGAGCTCCATGATCAAGTAGACGTCCGCAAAGTCTTCCTCCTTTTCTTCTTCTTCTTCTTCTTCTTCTTCTTCTTCTTCTTCTTCTTCTGTTCGGTAGCCATCACTTCCTCCAAAAGACTTCCTCCTCCTCCTTCTCGTATCTCTCGGCAACGGCATCTTCTGAAGCGGCGCATCCAAACCAACCAACCCGACGACGTTCCTATGATTCGTCCTCCTCATAAACTCAATCTCCAAAAACACTCTCCTCGCCTCGTACCTCGTCTGAAAAATATCCGACAACTTTTTTATCGCCACTCGTTTTCCTTTGTTGTTGTTGTTGTTGTTGTTGTCGTCATTATTCTCCTGCTGCTGCGGCGGCTGCTGTTGTTGAAGAAAAAGGTCTACCGCTTCGCACACGCACCCGTACGCGCCTATCCCTATGCTCTTCTTCGGCAAGTATCGCTCGTTGATGTAAAAATCCGCGTGCGGTAACGACCATCGTATTATATTATACCCCGAAGTAGAAGGAGACGACGGGCCATGCTCCAGTGCATTTTTCGTTTGTGTGTGCGTGTACTCAAACTCGGGTATAATGGTGTTCAACGCGTCGGCGGTGTTTTTGGTGTTGTTTTTGGTGGTGGTGGTCAATTTTTTCGTCGTCGTCGTCGTCGTCGTGGCTCGTGTTTTTTTTTGTTTTTTTGGGGTCGTTTTTTGGTCGCTTTTTTGGGGGACACGTGGCGAAACCGTTGCGTAGGAGAATATTTTCTCCTCCTCCTCCTTCTCATCAACAAAGTCTCCCCAAGAAGGTTCTTGTTTGTGTTGTTCGGTGACGAGTGTCGTCGTCGTCGTCGTCGTTGTGTTTCTCGTTTTCATCCTCTCTCTTTCTGTCTTTCTCTTTCTGTCTGTCTCTCACTCTCTCTCTGTCTCGTTCGTGCGATGACTTAAATTGTGCGACTATTGGTTTCCCCGCACAATTGTGTACAAAAGTCGCAATAAATTAAAATTCTAAAAAAGAGGCGGCTCTGGTTATATCAACGGAGAAGAGCCAAACACTCCTAGGTATAATTGAATCTTTCAATGATACTCGTATGTTGCGTTTTTTATGTTTGGGATGAAATCAAACGCGTTGCGTTGCGTCCTTTGCGAAGCCACTTTTTTTGAAGGGCTGACGGCAACGGGAAAGGTCTGAGCAACGAAAACGTGGCAACAAAAATGTGGGAAAAAGTGAAAAAGAGCCATCAGGCAAATTTTGAAAGGAAATAAATTTTGAGCAAATACGAGAGAGTTTAATAAGAGAGACGTTCAATACGTACGAGTACAAGAAAACTCTACGGAAACTTGGGCAAAACGTCCAAAGCGATTTCCTTTAAACTTTTCGGTCGAGTCGAACTGGACCAAACGCACTCGACCGCGTCGTTCGGCCTTCGTCGAAAAACTCTCCAATCGTCCGGGTAACATCTGAACAAAACCGCCGGGTTAGTGCCTTTGAAGTTGTGGATGAAATATATTCCTTCGAACGATTGCGAAAACTCTCGCAACGGTTCCATTTCGTTTTTATTCCAAAACCACGGGTAATAGTTTGAACGTGTTCGATCGAGTTCGCCATTGACGACGACGAGAGATTTTCTCTTTGTTTTTATTTTGCTCGCCGGCGCATCTGATTCGTTTTCTTCTCGAATGTTTTCGTACAATAAACGCGTTTGCGTCAATTCCGCTATGTTTCCCGAAGGGTACGCGCACACGAACATGTTGCCCTCGTTGATATCTACTCTATCGTTTACCGTGGCGCTTTTACCGAAAATTTTGTCCAAACCAGACACCGAAAACGCATTCGGGTCGTCCAGATAATTCAATTCCCCTCTCCAATCCTCAAAGAGAGGGTCTGTTTGGAAAACCTCCGGCGGCGCGACGCCGTCCGGTGCGCACATTCCAGTCTGTCCTCTTTTCGCCAACTTCAATTCCGTCGGGTCTGGAAACAAGACGGTAATTTTTTCTTCTTCTTTCATCCCGCGCAAAATCTTTCGCAACACCGTCGCCGTGAGCGTACACTCTACGTTACCTTCCAAGTCGCCGGGCGCTAAATCAAGTCCTCCCGGAGGGAACTGGATTTCTCCTAAATCCACGCCATCTTCTCTCGCTTTTTGTAGCGCTTGTCTTGCCTGTTGGACCATCACGTCGTAATCCGCCGGGAACGGATACTGTCTCCCTCCATTCGTGTTCTTCGAAATCGTCGTTCTCCCGCTTCCTAAAGCGCGCGAGGGTGGCAGAACCACCTCCACCTTCTTTCCTCCAAATCTTCCAAAGAGCGGTGGTTGTTTTTTTTTGGACGACGACGACGACGACGCGAGCGACGACGACTCGAGAGAAAGCAGCCTCCCGTTCACACGGCGCGAAAGATGATGCGTTTGTGCGTTCATCTCTCGCTCGTATTTAATATTCGTCTCGCATTCGTGCGTTAAATATCTCTTCTCTTTTTTGTTGTCTTTTGCGTTGTTTCTTTCGGACCAAAATTTTAGTCTCCTTCGCTTTTTTTCGTCAAAAACAGTGCGAGTGGAAAACTCCTCAAATACGAGAGTTTTTTTTCTCTTTCCGTAACGTCATTCTTCTTAAAGTAGTTGCTTACTTCTTGTGTTTAATAATAAATGGTGTCGTTGCTTTTTACGCGCGACGAAAACGCACGAACGCACCGTCTTTTTTGAGACGAGAGAGAGAGAGAGAGAGAGTTTTGTTCTTCTTCTCTGTCGTTCGTTTTGTGATTTCTGATTTACAACAACTTTGCGGGTGGTGGATAATATTGGAAATCTGACTGTGTAATCCAAAAAAAAAAAGAGATGAAGGCGTTGAAGGCGTTGAAGGAGCATCGAGCGCGACGAGGCAGCGACGAGGAAGAGGAAGAAACAGAAGGAACGATTTGGAAACCTGAAAACGGAAAAGGGCAGCAAAAAGTTTGGTCGTTGCGAGACAGCGGGGACGATTTTGCCATGTTTTCGTTCAAAATCGGTACGTCGGATGGTCCAAAAACAGGAAGGAGGAGCTTTTCTTTCGAGGCAGGCAGGAGGCAATCTCGCGATCTTTTTTCTGAGATTTTTGCGGCTCTCGCTCGCTTTTTTTCAAACAAAAAATCTCTCTCTCTCTCGTGCTTATAAAGAACAACCAGAGTAAACCAACGAACGAACGAACTAAACATTTTTTTTCCTCTCTTTCTCTTCTCTTCCAACCAACGAATTAAAAACAGTGCCGTGTTCGAAAACTTGCGCGCACGATTGGACGGTGTGCCCGTACGCGCATTGCGGGGAGATAGCCAGAAGGCGAGATTTGAAGATGTTTTCGTACTCGGCGATCCCGTGCGCGGATTATCAAAAAGTACCCACGAGCCGCGCGAAAGGGAAAGGGAGCCACGAGTATTCTTGCCCGAGGGGGGCAAACTGTCCGTACGCGCACGGCATTTTCGAGAGCTGGTTACATCCGAGTCGGTATCGCACGCAGTTGTGTAAAGATGGATTGGGGTGCACGAGAAAAGCTTGTTTTTTTGCGCACAAGGCGAAGGAGTTAAGAAGCGTCGCGAGCGATAATATTAACGCCGATAGTAATAACAATTATAATAGCAACATGTCCACGGCGAACAAGTTCGCAACGATGACGACGACGATGACAACGGCGACGATGCAACAACAACAACAACAACAACAACAACAACAACAACAACAGCAAAATCGACCGGAATCGCCCATGGCCGTCGCGATGTGGAATCAACAACTCGCTCAACTTCAACAACAACAACAACGCAGTCCAGAACAACGATTGCAACAGAGTCGATCGGACTCGTGGGAATCCGTACATGCAAATTCGAAAAACCCATCATCATCACCACAACTCGACTTTCGTCGACGAAGCATCGATTCAGTCAACATGGAACGAAGACAGTATCAGCAAAACCACGAACAGTTTGTATCACAGCAGCAGGTTTCGCAGATGACGGTGAATCAGGAACACGCTGCGCTTTACCTCGCGCAGCGTCGGCGAGAGTTGGAGCAGCAGCAGCTTCTGCTTTTGCAGCAGCTACAGCAGCAGCAGCTGCTGCAATTGCCGGCGCTGATGTCTGTCGCGGAAGCGCAGCAAATTTCTTTCGCGAAGAATGCTGCCATGCTGCAACAGATTCAGCAAATGCAAATGCAACACGTTCAAATTCAGCAACAGCTCGCCTCGGCGCAACAACCACTAGAATCACCGCAAAGAAACGAAGTCGATACTCAAAAGAAAAAGAGTAGCTACGATGACCTCGGGATGATTATAGAAACGCCGGACGACGAAAGACAACAACAACAGTATTAAAGCGAATAACGAGAAGACAAAGACAAGTTTTGGAGAGGAGGATCTTCTTCACTTGCCGTGTATATTTTTTAAAGAGAACAACCCGAGAGCGCCCGCGAACGAGAGCCGCCTTTTGCGTATTATTATAAAATTCATATGTATATATATATATATTCACAAAGACAAACAAAACGCGCGTTGCGCTTAACAAAACATCATCTCTTCATCGTCGTCGCGTTTGCAGCGGAAGCGATGATGGATGATGATGCCGTCCGCGGTAAAATTTTTTGTACGTACTCTTTACGCGGTATGCCGTCATGTAAAACGAAAAGAGTGAAAAAATTCAAAAAATCAAATCCAACATTTTATCCAAGAAAGGGTCCGTCCTCAAATCAGCACTCTCAACGCGGGGTTGAATACCACCATCAACTACACGCTCAAAAGCTGTGCCGTGCATGCGAGGATAAAAATGACTCCTCTCTCGGCGTCGTCTTTGTGCAGTCTCGCTCCTTCTGAACAGACTCTTCTCCGATCGTCGTTCACGAAAACGCCGACGATGATTTTGGGGACGAGAACAACATCTTCATCCAGTCAGCAGAGCAACCGGAGAAGGTCTTCGTCTTTCTTTCTTCCTAAAGCAGCACACGCACGCGCTTCGTCTTCTTCATCGTCATCCAAATCGGAACAACCAAAAGCATCGTCGTCGTCATCGAGGAAGAAAACAAAGAAAGCATCTCTTCCTTCTTTGCAAGCGAAGAGAGAAAAGAAGTCTAAAACTCTCACTTCTTCTTCTTCTTCTCTGCCACGAGCGGTGGCGCTTTCGAGTAGGAGCGGTGGTGGTGGTAGGAGTAATAGTACTGAAGACGAGAGTAGCGGCGACGATGTGTGGTCGTCCGGCGTCGCGTTGGAGGCGGGGGACGACGCTCTACAGTTCGGAGAGCTTTTGGACGCGACGGAACCGATGGTGCGGCAGAACGATAATAATAATAATAATAATAATAATAATAATGGTAACAGTGCGGTAGCGGCAGCGACGTTAGGGCAGGCTTTGCTCGATTCATCTTTTCCTGCGGCGGTTGATGATGATGACAGGGAGGAGAAGGAGGAGGAGGAGAAGGAGGACAACGACGACGACGACGACGATTTTTATATCAACTTAGACCCAACGGAACACTTGTTGTCGTCCATCAACGAAATCACGCGCATACAAAAAGCGAACGAAAAGCTGCGATTGGAAAACGAGCGCATATTGACGCGAGCGAAAATCGCCGAACAGAGACGAGGCGAAGAGAGGTTGGAATCGAGCGAACACAGAGAAGAATTGAAACGACAGGTGGAAATGTTAACCGAGGATTTACGAAGAGAAAAAGAAATACGAGAAGAGGAGTTGTTCAAGGTCGAGCAAGAGAAGAAAGAGATGAACGACTTGCTGGAAAGAGAGAAGAGCGCGTTCGAGGAAAGAGACGAGACGAGACGAGACGAGATTGAGAGTTTAAAGGAACGAGAGGAAGAAACGATGGCGACGTTGAAAAACGCGTTGAGGGAGGCGGAGGATGTGGCCGAGAAACGAAGCGATGAGCTTTCCAAGAGCGAGAACACTGTGTTGGAAACAAAACAACTCTTAGAAACGGAACAAACAAAATCGAAAGAGTTGCAAAACGCTTTGAACGCTTTGAAAGTTGAATCGCAAGAGTTGAAGGAAGAAACGATCAAAGACGAGCAGTTGTTGAACGAGAAAATCAAAGAAAATATGGAAACCGTGGAAAACATCAAGTGGGAAATGGAGACGAAAATCAGCGCATTGGAACTCGATAAAGAAGAGTTGCTGAAAACGCAAGCGAGCGATGTCGCCAAGTGGAAGAAAGAACTCGAAGAGAGAGAATCGGCGATACTGAAATTGACATTGGAACGGGACGAAGTCGCTGAATCGTTGAGAAGAGAGAAAACCGAACTCGAAAACGATTTGAAAGATGCGAACGCCGCCATCGCGGCATTGACTGAGCGCGTGAACAGCGAAGATTCCGCGACACTTTTACTCGAAGAAGCGACAGTTCGAGCGGAAACGTTGGAGCAAGCGATGGAACATCTCGAAGAAGCTTTGCAGGAAGACTTGATTGAAAGCGAGATGCAAACGATTCGCGCGAAACAAATGCTCTCGCTCGCGGAGGATAAAAGCGATAGTTTAGAAAAGAGAGTGCAAATGCTTTTAGATGAACTGAACGAGAACGCATCAGCGGCAGAAACGAGCAACGCTTCTCCTGCGAACGCGGACGCTCTCTCGAGAATTAAAGAACTCGAAGACGAACTCGAAGAAGCCGGAGACATGACGGAAATTCGAAACGCCATCGTGGAAGAGTGCTCGTTGATGCGAGAAGAGGTTGAAATCATGGAAGATCGCTTGGAAAAGATGCGCATCGAACGCGACACCGCGGTGTTAAAACTCTCCAAGTACGCCAAAGAGGAAAAAAGCGACGACATCGACGTCGACGAGGAAGAATCGAAAGACTGTTATTAAAGAAGAAGAGAGTCTTGGGAAAAAAAAACGCGCGCATGCAGAGTAGAAGCAATATTTATTTGTTGTTGTGTGTATACACATATCATCTATTCTTTTTACAACTCTACTCATACGCACACACAAAACGTTTACGTGTTTCGTTCTTCGTCCTTGAGATACCACGGTACTACCTAAATGGTATTATTGTTGTTATTATTCTTATTTATTCTTATTCTGTTCCTCTTCGTATATTTGTTTTTCGTCTGCGTCAAAGGCAACCTCTTCTTCTTCTTCTTCTTTTGGATAAGAAGAGACCCGAGAGCGTAACGTGTTTGTTTTTATCGTCGACTCGGCAGTGTGTATAATATTTCCGCCGAGCGATTCACTCTTCTCGTACTATTCGCTCTTCTCGTTTTTCGCGTTGTTGTTGTTTGACGTCGTCGTAATAAAGCTTTAGTATTACTTTCTCTCTACAACTTACTCCTCAGCGCTTCCTCCACCTCTCGCATCGCCGGTCGTCCGTTTTTCCCGAAAAATCCTTGCTGCCTTCCGCTGTAAATCATTCCTAACTGTTCCTCCTCGATGGTCACCGTGATTGGATACTTATCCACTCTGTTCGGAACGACGTTCGCGTTTTTCACCACGGCCAAGATGGCAGCTTTCGCCGCTTCAAACTCTTGGCCGCCGCCGTCTCAGTTTTTACTATACGTTATGGTGAATTTCATCATGTCGGTGTTGGATTCCGACGACGACGCGGATGATGCGCTCCTGGAGAAAGAACTTCTCCCTCTTCTCGCAAAAGGGTGGTGGTCGTAAACGACGCCGCTCTTCGAAGAGGAAGTCTTTTTCGTCGTCGTCGAACAAAAAGAACTACTTTTATTACCACCTGTGATGAAAAAGTCACGCGCGCGTCGTATCAACAGCGCACCACTTCCTTGCATCACTTCTTCGTTTACACCACGCGAAGAAGAAAATGAAAAGAATTTCTTCTTCTTCTTCTTCTTCTTTTGTTTTCTTCTCTTCTTCTTCTTCTTCGTAGAAACAAAACACAAAAATTCAAAAAAAACAAATTTTTTTTTCGTCTTTTTTCAAAAAGAAAAGAAAAGAAACAACAGCGTTTGCACAAAAAAAAGGAGGGGGGGGAATACCACACACATCTCTATTCTCTCATCATCATCTATATGCACGCGTGCATCTGCGGCCTCGCGAACGGTCTCGGCGTCAACGTGGCGACAGAGCTCTCGTTGTTGCTCCTCCCTCAAAACGTGTTAAACAACGAAAAGTCTTCCTCTTCTTCTTCTGGAGATGATGGAAACGACGATTCAGACGACAAGTCAAAGTCATCATCATCATCATCATCATCATCATCATCATCATCGTTAGCACTGATAAAAGAGGGATGTTTCGTGACGAGAATCACGCTGTGCGACTCCGCGCTGAACAACAACATCGCGGCGAAATCGTCGTTTTCGAAAGAAGAAGAGGAAGAAAAGGAGGATTTGGTGGATACTAATACATTCGTGACGGAAAAAGACGTCGCGCTTTCCGGCGGGGTACTCCTAAAAAGCGATATCGGCGACCGGAAATCCGTCGCGCTCTGTCGACGGTTGCGAGCTCGATTGGTGTTGGCGTCTTCGTCTGAGGGGGAGGAAAAGAAGGAGAGTATCATCGTCGACGTTGCGGAGGATTGTTCTTTCTTCTCTTCTTTGTCTTCTTCTTCTTCTCCTTCGTCGCCGCCGCCAATCGACGTGTTGTTTTTCTGCGACGGCGCCGGGCCGTTATCGGTCGCGTGCAACGCGAACGAGCGACTGCGATCGAGGAAAGGAGGAGAAGAGAGTCGTCTCGATCATCAGCGGCAACAACTGCAACAACGACCCATTTTTGTGTATTGCACCGTAGAGCACCATGGGAGTGATAATAATACTAGTCATAGCGGTAGGAATAGTAGTAGTGGTGGTGGCGGCGGCGAGGTTGGGACGATATTCGTAGACGACGGAAGCGGGTATGACGTTGACGAAGAAGCCGAAAAAAATAGCGGGGATGATAAAGCTACCGCGAGTAAAGCTTTGTACGACGCGTTGCGGCCGCAGTTTACCGCGTTGTTTGCAAATGCGTTGGATGAAGCTGGAGCTGGAAACGTGGACGAAGACGAAAATCGGAGAAGAGAACGGAGAGCGGCGTTGCATTGGGAGTTTCTGAAAAAGACGCCCGAGGCGACGCCGTTGTTGCACGCAGTCAGCGAAAGGTCCGGAGATAAGAATAAAGATAAATTTTTGTCCTCGTCTGCGTCGTCGACGGTCGTGCGACAGCGAGATTCCGGTGATAATAGGAGTATTAGTAGTAGAAGTAACATGTTCTTGCCGATGACTCTTCTCGTAGCGCACACGGCGACGTTTGCGGTGACTCAAATAGTAAAGAGAAGACGAGAGGCGTACTTGAACATGGTGATGAGTAGCTTGAACGTGAGCGAGAATGAAGAAGATATTGATAAGAAAAAGAAAGAAGAAGACGACGCGCTCGCAAAAACGAGCGTAGTGGGCGCAGAACAGTGGACGCATTTGGACATCTTCGATTGCGTGAAAAACGTCGAGAAGGATTTCGTCTCAGCACCAGAAGGAGAAAAGACAAAGGAGGCTGGATACGAAACAATCACGACGGACGGCATAGACGTGGCGATGGAAGACGATCCAAAAGATGCGATTTTGAAGCACGCAGGTTTTGATGCGGTAGAAAATATCAGAAAGCGGTGTAAAATCGCCATCGTAGGCTCGGGCATCTTAACCGCTGCATTGGCGACGTGTTTCGCCTCCATTGGCGTTTCAGAAATTGCTCTGATAGGAGATGCTTCGGACCCACGAAACATTAATTTACCTAGAGTAGCGCGACACCCACTTTTGAGCGCCTTCGTGGGCGATCCGATGTTCACCCTGAGTGAATGCGAAAACGATGCGAACGCCATGGCATTAAACGAGAGGTTTCCCGGGACGAAATCGTATTTCTTGAGTCGCGGCGAAGACGAGGAGGCCAAAGACAATAATAAATTTGACATCATCGTTCACGTGGAAGGCGATGCGCCGTTTGCAAAAAAGAGCGAAAGTGAAAGCCCGACGACGACGTCAAAAGCAATGATTCCGAAAATTGAAGCCGGTTTTGCCATTCGATGCGGTGTCGTGGGTGATAATCAAGTTGGTATTGTCGAAGTGAATCGAGCAAATTCCAAGTACGCTTGGACGAAGTGTACGGATACTTCGTTATCCTTTTTGGTGTCTTCGACCGTAAGTTTGGAAATCATCCGATGGGCAAAAGGTGGCAGGAACAAAGAACGTTTAGTTTACGTCAACGCGAGAGGTAGAGGCGCAGATGCTTTTAGTTTATAATACTTTCAATACAATTTATTTATTTCCTTTCGGCGAGAACATCTTCATCACTTTCATCTTCTTCTTCTTCTTTTCTAAGGCTTCTTTCGGTGGCGTCGTCGTGTTATTTCCCTCATTGATACCGCGCCTATTCGGTGGCGTCAAACAATGCATGCAAAACTGCTTTCCTGGTTCCGGGAAACCGGTTTGGCACGCGGTGCATTTTTTGAGAGGCTTAATTTTACCCGTCGGAGATTTTCCTAGCCACGGTTCCGCTAAAGTCGTTTCTTTGTTTGTTGACGATGACGACGGGTCCGCCGCTACCGACGCCGAAACGACGTGAGTGTTTTCATCACGATCGTCTACCGATCGGTTTTGATGCTTTTGTTGTTGTTTACCATCGGATTTTCGCGTCGAACGCGGCGGCGAGGGCGACATGTTCACGCTGAAAGACGTCGTCGGCGGAGGCGTGACCATCATCACATCCCCTTTCGTCGAAGAAGAAAGAGGAGAAGGACTGTCCGGAGTAAACTCAATATTCGATAATTTCTGTTGCAACTCCTCCAACTCGCGCAACGCGTTGCTAATTCCTTGCGGCGTCGTCGCGCCGTCAACTTTCGCGACTAATTCTTGAACTTTTTGTTGCATGTCTTTCATTTCAGACGGCAAAACGGCTTTCGTCCTTTTCGTGGCGCTACTTCCAACATTTGGCGGCGTTGGAGGTGTCATTGCTGAGATTGGCGGCGTGAGAAGCGCCTCGTTCGCATCTTTGGCAAACGCTGACAACGGAGAAGGTGAGACGTTCCTTGATCCTACTCTATCATCACTACCGCTCATTTTTTTGTTGTTCCTGCTAGTGCTGTTGTTGTTGTTGTTATTATTATTATTGTTATTATTATTATTATTGCGTCCGAATAATCCACCAAATCTTCTCGTCGTCGGACTGCCGCCGCTGCCAGATGGAGACGCTTTCGATGCCGAGTTGGCAACTTTAGAGCTCTCCGTCTTCAACATTTCTTCATCGATTGTTGACGATAAATCATCGAAAGAGTCTTCCATTCTTGCGTGTCCCCCTCGTTGTTGCCGCTGAACCTTCTCCGCGGATAAACTGACGACTTTTTCGCGAAGAGACTCCTCTCGTCGCTTTGAGGTGGAAATCTCCATCAATAACGACTGGATCTCGTCTTCCTTCTCATCGATCGTTTCGGCGAGATTTGCGACGTATAACGCGTGCTCTGACTCTCTATCTCTGTCGTCCGCGGTAGTATTAGTTGACCCGCCGCCTCCTCTTTCCGCAACCGCTCGCGCGGTTATTACTAGCTCTTCTCGAAGTTCATCAATCACGTTCAAACTTCTCAACAACTCCGCTTTCGTCTCCTCCAACTCCTTTCCCATCGCGTCCAGCTCTTTCTCCTTTCCTTTCTGAATTTTCTCTACATTGATTCTGTTCGCCTCGGAATATTTCTTCAAAGTTTCCTCGAATTCGATTTTCGCCTTTTCAATCCTCGTCTCGTACGTCGCGCACTTCCCTTCCAACTGTTCTTTCGCTTGCGCGAGCGTCTCGATTTTTCTATTTTGAATCATCAACTCTTCGTTGATTTCAAACTTTGACCGTCTCAACAAATCCTCGTTCTCTCTCACCGTCGCCATCTCTCTCTTCACGACTTCGTCTAAAGTATTCTGCACTCTCTTCAACTCCTCTCGTAACTCGTCGTTCTTCTTAAACTCCTCCTCCGCGGTCGCGCTCAACAAGATCAATTCATCTTGCGCCAGCGCCAACTTATCTTGCAACCTCCCCGTCTCCGATAGCGTGTCTCGTTCCACCACCGCTTGTAAAGTTTGCCGCGTGTCGTTCAAATCCTCCTCCAGCGCGTCCGCTCTCAACGTCTCCTCCTCCAGCGTCGCGGACATCATCCCAAGTTCGCACTCTAACGCGAAGTTTTCTTTCTTCAAAGTCGAGAGTATCTCCTCCACGTTAATGGACGGCAGAAGTTGCTCGATCGATGATTTCTTCTCGCCTAACCTTTCGACTCGTGGCTTTTGTTGTCTTCCTCTTCTTTTGTTGTCGTCGTCGTCGTCGTCGTTGTTGTCGTTCGTCGTCGTCTGAATCGTCTTCTTCACGTTTTCAAAATCATCGTCTTCTCCTCCTCCTCCTTCTCCTTCTTCTTCAAAGTCGTCCTCAAAATTAAAACTTGCTCTCGCGTTCGAATTCGCGTTTGCCGAGGTGGTGGTGATCTTCTTCGCGATCGCCGCCCCGCCCACGATCGGAAGCATCACCCACATTTTATGTGTTATTATTATTATTCTCAAGGACTGATGAATCTCTCTCTCTCTCTCTCTTCTGTTCTTTTTCGTGCGTGCGAAATTTTTGTGTCGTTGTGCTCTCGCCTGTTTTTTTTTTCAAAAAGTTTCCCCACGAGCATCAGTCTACGGAAGTCCCCATATATGGTGACTATTTCAATTCAGTTCTCAA
>ERZ651776.791-NODE-791-length-41591-cov-6.967649_pt1 | contig 41591 bp, 27 predicted proteins | sample MGYA00514761_ERZ651776 | MGnify/ENA metagenome assembly ERZ651776
TTCAAATTACCAGGTATGCTAAAACTCTTCTCGCACACATCACACTCATACGGTTTCTCGTTCGTGTGAATACGCATGTGTATGGCCAAACTTGATGGTCTAACAAACACCTTCTCGCAAACATCGCACTCGTGTTGTTGCCCTCTCTTTCTCTTCCCTCCTCTCTTCGTCGCAGTCTTTTCTTTTCGCAACTTCTCATTTTGCTGCTCAACGACTTCATCAAAAGCGACATCTTCCTCATCATCTTCCTCATCATCATCATCATCATCAGGTATTCGCACACATAACAACACCGGTCGTTCTTCTTTCTCTCCCTTCAAAACCGTCCTCGCGTTTTCCGCTCGTTTCGGATGTGGATTCTTCCGCCGGCTGCTCATTATCAGACTTCTTCTTCTTCTTCTTCTTCTTCTTCCTCTTTGTTCTTATTCTTAGTCGTAGGAGTAAGTGCTTTTCAATGAAGCATTTTTCCCCTACACATGAGCCTCAGAATAAAACACACAACATAACAACAACAACGTGAGGGTGTGACTTTTGTGACGCGACGAAGGAACGCTCACTTTTTGCCGCTCCGCAGAAGAAAACGCTTCGACTGCTTTTTGTCTTCGTCGCATTCTTCTACGTTTTTTTTGTGATGAGAGAGGAGTAAAGAGAACTATAGTTCTTCATCATCCTCTTAACGAAGAGCATTATTCTCTCGTCGTAAACCGATGGTGATGCGACGGAGCATTTTATGCAACGCGTTTTCTCTCGGAAGAAACCACAGAAGAAGAAGTTTTCAACAACAACAACAACAACAACAACAACAACAACAACAACGAACGAGAGAGAAAAGCTGGAAAAGGAATTCGCTGAAAAACGCTTCTTCTTTGGCCGCTTTCGGTAGTCGAGGAGAAGGGAGCAGAAGTGGTGGTGATACGATGGGTTCGTCGATACTAAGCGAGAAGGAGAAAAAGGAGGAAAAGAAAGACGACAATGAAGATGAAGAAGTCGTCTGTTACGAACACGACGGTAAAAACACGGGAGACGCGCGAAAATTGGAAGCGTGGTTGACACAGCGCGGCATCAACGTGCGCGAGACGTTTTCTCCTTCTTCTTCTTCTTCGGCGTTATCGCCGTCGAAGAATGAAAACGAGGATACGCAAAACGGATTGAAATCTATCGATGATTTGCTCAAAGAGATTGAAAACGGCGAAACTGTTTTAACCGAACACGAGACAACTCACGACGACGGCACCGTGAAGCTCTCGTGCATCCGCCGCGTCTCGGTCGTCGTCGTCGAAATAACCTCAAAATCGAAACCGAACAAAAAACTCGTCGAATACGAACAAACGCTCCCGTCCGGCCTCGCGCGAAAACGAGAACGGTTTTTGAGCGAGAAAATCATGTCCGGTAAAGGTGAAACACCTTTAGAAGCCGCAAAAAGAGGCATACGCGAAGAGTTAGGCGACGCGTTATCGCCAAACGCAGTCATTGACATCGACGAAACGTCTTTACGAAGTCTGCCGCTTTCGTCGAAACCGTCCTTTTCTCAAAGCTATAAAGCTTTGCCGACGCGGTATCGATTTTACGAGGTGAACTGCGAAATCGATGGTTTAGCTGAAGATAAGGATGAATTCACGAGCACAGAAAAGTGTGGCACCAAGGCTGTGTGGAAGTGGGTGTAAAATGAGTAATACTAGAGTAGTAGTCGTAGTAGATAATAGTAGTTCGTTGAAAGTATTTCGGTAATAAGAAGTATGTACTCGTACTAGAGTTTTACAACAGCTTTTTACGAGTCTTATCCCGTGCCTCAAAAAACTCCATTCCTCCAAAAGAATATCTCGTGTACACGACATAAACATAAACAACATACAAAACAGATCATCTCACTGAGAAGAAAAGACGACTAAAAATGGCTGGCGCAGGAGAACTCCCGCCTGGATTCGGTGGCATGCCCGGCGGTAACGGCATCCCCGGCGGAGGAGCGCCGTTCGACGTGGAAAAAATCCGCCAAATGCTCGAAGACCCTTCCATAAAAGAAGCCGCAGAAGCGATCGCTTCGGACCCTGCGTTTAAACAAATGCAAGAGAACATGGCTTCACAAATCGCAAAGATGCAACAATCCGGCCAAGCGTTAGGCGCAGGACCATCGTCTGCAGCTGAATTGCAACAAATGATGATGCAAGGCGGCGTTCCCGGTGGTGGGATGATGGGGCAAGGCGTGGACCCACAACAAGCGATGCAAGCGATGGAAGGCGTGATGAAGAACCCGGCGTTCGCGCAGATGGCGCAGAAATTGGGCGAGCAAATGATGCAAGACCCGACGATGCAATCGATGATGAGCGAGATGAATAACCCGGAAACGACGAGAAAGATGAAAGAGAAGATGGATAAGTTGAAAGAAGATCCGGAGATGGGACCGATTATGAAAGATATCGAACAAGGCGGACCGCAAGCGATGATGAAGTATTGGAACGATCCGGAGACGTTGAAGAAGATCAACGAGGCGATGGCGGATGTCATGCCTGGGATGGGAGGGATGATGCCACCTGGGTTTGGAGGTGGTGGTGGCCACGCGGATGTCGCCGAACAGATGAAGAATTTGAACGTAGATAATGAAGAAGAAGAGGAAGAAGAAGAGGACGAAGAGGACAGCGTGTTGACCGCGGCGAGCGCCGGCGACGTCGAGTTGTTGAAACAATTGATCGAAGAAAAGGAGGACGTGAACAAAAGCGACGGGGAAGGGCGAACGGCGTTGCACTTTGCCGCTGGGTACGGAGAAATGGAGTGCTGCAAGATGTTGATTGAAGCCAAAGCAGACGCTTCAGCCAAGGATAAGAATAACAACACGCCGATGCATTACGCCGCCGGATACGGGAGAGTAGATATCGTCGAGTTGTTGGTTGAAGCCGGTGGAAGCGTGACGACGAAGAATGTGGACGGGAAGTCGCCGTTGGACGTGGCGAAACTGAACGACCAAGAAGACGTCGTCAAGGCGTTGGAGAAGGACGTTTTTCTTTAATCATTTTCATCATCACTTTTGATATTCAGTCGTCGAAGAAGAGAGAGCTTTTACTTACATTGTACTAGATTTAATAATAATAATAATAATAACACATCGAGTATCAACTCGATAAACAACAACAATAACAACACGTTCTTCTTCTATTAGTAATTACAACTTTTCTTTGTTTATCAAATAAGATCTTTACACATCAACACCTTCCGTTTCCTCAAAATGATATCCAACGGCGACTTTAAACTCATATCCGTCAACAACTCTTCGTACCCTAACTGTTTATACAACGAAATCCCCGGAATGTTATCTTCGTAACAGTGCAAACAGAGCAAATTAAACCCCCACTTCTTGGCGACGTTTTCACTCTCTCTCAATAACTCCGTCGCGACGCCCATTTTCCTATACTCCTCGTCCACGCACATGCACGACACGTACGCGTATTCGCTATTCGCTTCCTCCAAGTCTTTAAATTTCATTATCGATCGTCCAATGAGAACATCTCTTTGCACCGAAACCTCCGCCACGCCGACGATGTTACCGGTATCGTTTTCGCCTTCCTTCGTTTTGTTTCCTCCCATGATATTCTCGCTGTTCGTTTTCTTCATCACCGCCAGCGGCGCGAACCGATCTTGTTTCACGTATCTAAACTTTTCGAGTAAAGTTTCGTCCACGTCGCCTTGGAATAAAAACATCGACAGTTGATCTAACGGCGAGTTTGGTCCTAAAATCGGCGTGAAAAAACACTTCGCTTGTAAGTTGCTCATCTCTTTCAGTTGGTTTTCGGTCACGTGTGTTGCTTTCGACAGACTTTTCTTCTTCGCGTTTAAGTTACTGGAAATGGTTTTCGTGGTTGTCGTGGAGGTGGAGGACGATGCGTTTGCTCCTTTTATTAACTTTTGCTGATTCGTAGTAGTATTACGATAGTAATAAAAACGAGGAGCAGGAGGACGTAAACGACGACGCGTCCTCGCAGTCCTCGCAGCAGCAGTTGGTGTTGTTGTTCTTGGTGTTGGTGTTCTCGTCGTCGTCGTCTGAATCATCGTCCTCGTCATCCTCGTCCAAAGTTTTTTTTTTGTAGAAGAGAAAGAAGAAAGGAAAACGAGAAAAAAACCGACGAGAGAGACGAACGAGAAGAAGAGAAATTTTTTGTCACGATGAAACTCGATTTTTAAAGAAAAAAAACACTTGAAAATTTTGTTAAGCTCTCGTCGTCGTCAGTAGTATTCAGCCTCTCTTTGTTGAGAAGAAGAAGAAGACAAGAAGAAGAAGAAGAAGAATCCTCCTTTTCCTCCTTCTGTCCTTCTTAACTTCTCCTAAACGAGTTTTGTTGTCGTTCGTCTCTCCTCTCTCGTCCTCCTCGGTGTCGTCTGAATCGTCTGAATCGTCGTCGGGAATTTTTTTGTTTACGAGGCGTTTGAAGCGCGGAGTACACGCGCGAGGACATCATCCACAACAACAAGAACAAATACGATTCAGACGACGATTCAGACGACGACCGGTGGTAAAACGAGTAAAAATGAATAACGCTCGCGCTGTTTCCTCTTCGAATGAAGAAGAAGACCAAGAAGCGAAGAAGGTGGTGACGTTTGTCACCGGAAACGCGAAGAAACTGGAAGAAGTAAAATCGATATTAAAATTAGCCTCAACAGACGAAGAAGAAGAAGACAACAAAGGAGGAAAAAAAATGATGATGAAAATTAATTTAATCTCACGATCGATCGACTTACCGGAACTCCAAGGCGATCCGATCGATATCGCCAAAGAGAAGTGCTTGTTAGCTTCGAGAGAGATAGAAGGACCAACTTTAGTGGAAGATACGAGTTTATGCTTCAACGCGTTGAAAGGGCTACCCGGGCCGTACGTGAAGTGGTTTTTAGAAAAAACCGGATTGGATGGGTTGAATAACATGTTGCTCGCGTACGAGGATAAAACGGCGTACGCGCAGTGCGTGTTCGCGTATTGCGAGGGCGGCGAGAAGAGCGCGGAGGAAGTGGAGGTGTTCGTCGGGCGGACGAACGGGAGGATCGTAAAAGCGAGAGGTAAAACGGAGTTTGGATGGGACGCGGTGTTTGAACCGGACGAACAGAGAGATGTTGACGAGAAGAAGACGTACGGAGAGATGGAGAAGGAGGAGAAGAATGCGATTTCGCACCGGTTTCGAGCGTTGGAAAAATTGAGAGAGGCAAAGTTTCGATGATGATACGTTGTTGATAAAAGAAAGATGACTGACCCTCGAGAAATGTATGGTAGTTCAACGACGACGATTCTGATTCTGATTCTGACGAAGAACGCGTGTATTTGTAGTATTAATAATATTATTAACTGGTAATAGTACGTAGTTATAGATGGTAGTTAAAACTTAAGTAGTAGGTATTTACATTTCGGCTTTCGCGTCGCACGCTTCGGTTTCGCCGTTACCGATGAAGCAAAAGATAGTCTCTTGCATCCCGTTCGGGTTACGGCAATAATTAGATTCTAAACCTTGGTGAGGGTTGTCGTTCGGCGTGATCGTCGTTTGGACCCAATTTTTGCACTCCATCCCGGATCGAGTGTGGGTTTGTTTACCTCTGTACGTCAACCCGTTTTCGATGACAGTTTCGTCGTCTGGATCTTGCACGTCCAAGTCCGGATCCTCGCCATCTAATTCATTTTGCAACTCTTCGATGTGGCTTTGCTCGGAGGTCGCATCGACCGAATCCGCATCATCTTCCGGCTCCGGCCCCATTTCAGCATTGGTTTCTCCTTGTTCTTCTTGTTTTTCTTCGGCGGTTTCGGGGGCGGCGGTGCTGTCTGTGGCCTCTGTTGGCTCTTTATGCTCGTCTTCATCGATCGATTGGTCCGACTCTTCGTTCACTTGAATTTCTTGAACATCGCTTTCGTCCGCAACGTCGGCTCCTTCGTCTAACGATTCGTCTTCACCGAGTTGTTGTTCCGCCGTCGCCATCGTGTCTTTGCACGTCGCCGCCGGTCCCATGTCCGGCATGGCGCACTTGAATCGCGCGTGGAACGCAGATGCACCGGAGAACATCATGCCTTGGTTTTGTGTCGACGCTTGGCCGGTGAACGAAGACACGTCTTGAGCAAACGACTTGGCGCGTTGGAACATGCCTTGCATGCCGTCCCATTTCGAAGAGCCGGTGTTCCACTTCCCAATGGCTTGGTTAAACTGCTCGGCGCCTTCAAATTGGCTCACAAAGCTTTCCACCTTCGACGTGTCCCAATCTGAAATGTCTTGGTTGAAGTTAATCGCGTCTTTGAACATGCCTTGCATGGTCTTCGCTTTACTCGTGTTCCATTTGGAAATGTCCGCGTTGAACGCGGCGTTGCCGTTAAACATGCCTTGGAAGCTTTCCACGTTCGAGACGTCCCAGTTCGAGATGTCCGAATTGAACAACCGACAACTGTGAAACATTTGGTACGCACTGGTCAACGAGGACGTGTCCCATTCGGACAAATCACCGTTAAATGCTTCTTTACCTTTGAACAACTCTTGCATGTTCGTGACTTTGGAGACGTCCCAATCCTTCATGACGCCGAATTGCGACTTGGCGGCAAAGTGTGGGCAATTCCCATCGTTCGGCGCTTCTTGTAAGCATTTGTTCACGGCTTCTTTAATGTTCGCGTTGTTTAACTCTTTCGGCGCTTGCAACGGTTCGCACAATTCCGCGACGTTATTTCCAACGTAACAATAGATGGACTTTTGGTTGTCCGGGTTACGGCAAAAGTTACCGGACAAATCGCCATCCGGGTATTCGAACGCGGTGCGTTGCGTGAATTGCCACGCGACGCACTCTTTGCCAGTTTTGGAGAACGTCTGGAAGCCTCTGTACGAGGTACCGTCGCCGTCGAGGACTTCAACCGCCGGGTCAAAGTTACCTTTTTTCTTCGCTTGTTTTTCTTCTTCTTCGTTTACTTCCGGAGTCTCGTCAAACCCGACGCCGGCTTCGTTATTCGGTGGGTTCAACCTTTGCTCTTCCGATTGTAAAGCGTCCGCTTCCGTCCTCAACGCGTCCGCCGTTTTCTCCACTTCTTGCAAAATATCAGTGAACGAGTTTTGTTGTTGTTCCGTGGTGGCTTGTTGCACAGACGCCGCGACGACGTTGGCGTCCGGCTCCGCGGATTCCTCCACCGAACCGCCTCCGAGCGGGTCGCACAACTCGGATTGGCCACCGCCAACGTAGCACCATATCGATTCCTGAGCACCGTGTGGGTTACGGCAAAAGTTTTCCTCTAAACCTTCGGTCGGGTTATCGTCCGGAGTGGAGGTGGTTTGCACCCACTTCTTACACTCGACGCCAGATTTCGACTTTGTTTGTTTCCCTCGGTACGCTTGACCGTTTCCGACGACGCGTTCGTCGTCCGGCGATTGCGGTTGAACCATTTGTCCATCATCGGCAAAAGATCCGTCCGGATCGTTGTTATTTCCGCCAGTTTCACCTTGGAACTGCATCGGCTCTCTCGACCCGATCGTATCGTCCATCTCGTCCGCGGTTGGCCCGTCCGTCACCGGCACTTCCTCCGTGATGATAATCTCCCCGACTTGCGGCTCTTGCGGGTTTGAAGACTCGTCGCCATCCGCGCGCGGCAATTTTGCCTCTTCCTCGGCTTGCGCCAACTCCCGTTCTAATCGTTCCACTTCCTCTTCGTCTTGTGTGAGAAGAACGTTCTTAAAACCCAGCGGTTCGCACTTCTCCGTTTCGCCTCCGCCGACGAAGCAAAAGATAGTCTCTTGCTGTCCTTGCGGGTTCCGACAATAGTTCTCGTATAAACCATCGTTCGGGTGATCGTCTGGGTGCATGGTCGTTTGCACCCAGTTCTTGCAGTCTTTCCCGGTGACTGATTTCGTTTGTTTCCCGCGATATTGCGTGCCTTTTGCGTCGATTAAGAGTTCGCTTTCGTCAACACCATTTTCAGAGAAGTTTTGTGTTCCTCCCGCGGTCTCAAATTCTTCTTCGCCTCCTCCCAATCTGCTGGTATTGAACATCCTCAAAGACGAAGAAGACGAAGACGAACTGGTGGAAACAGCCAACGCGCTGCCGCCGACGCACAAGGCACCAATGGCGACGACAAACTTCTTCGTCGTCGCGTGGTGCGTTTTTGTTTTCGTTTTATTCAAAATCGAACCACGGAACAATTCGTCGTCATCGGGAGATGGAGCGACAAAAGTATTCGATTCGAGATCATCGCGTTGGTGATGTTGCTTCTTAGAAAGAAGCGAAGAGGTTTCGTCGTTGTTAAACATTATATTCTATTATATATTCGCGAATAGACTACTCGATTTTGTGTGTGTGTATATATAATAATCAGAGAAGAAAGATAGAAAGGTCGTCTTCTGTTGTCAAACGCGAATGAATGAAGAATGAAGGCCACAACGACGCGCGGCTTTTTTAACAAAACCAACAACGCTCTTAACAAAAACGAGGAGTTTAGGAGTTTAGGGTATCAAATGCTCAGAAAATCCGAAAATCAGAAAAAAAAGGAGAGAAAAGAGAAGAAAATTCAAAAAAGGAGCGAATGCAGAAAAGTAAAGCCAGAAGAGTTCTTCTAAACACTTTTTAATCGTTTTCATCATCATCGTACTAATAATATAATAACTTTGTCAAAGTGGTGAGAGGAAGACAACCTAAAGAAGAAGTGTATTGAGGATGACGACGACGACGAATGCTATACACTCGAAGTCGAATTTTTTAACCGAGTACGAAAAAGAAAGAAACGCGCGAGTGATGCGAAACGAACTGTTGATGCGTCGTTTAGGATTGTCCGACTTTGATTCGCACATGCATCGTAACGCATCATCTTCTAAAAACAAAAGAGAAGAAGAGGATGATTCATCCGATGAGAAGAAGAAGAAGAAGAAGAAGGAGAAGAAAAGGCGCGAAAGAGAAACTGACGACGTTGAAAAAGTTGTCGGTGTTCGAAGATCGTCTTCGCGATTAAAACGAGGAGGAGGAGGAAAAGGAGAAACTGACGAACAACAACAACAAGAAGAAGACAAAGACATCAAAGAAGACAAAGAAGAAGAATTCAAAGAAAGAGACGAAGAACAAGAACGAAAACATCGCATCGCAGAGCAGGAGTTTTCGTACAGAAACAAGATGAAACAGAAGAAACAGACCATCGTGGGCACGGCGTCGTATCAACACACGTTGATGAGAGTGCGAACGATGACGGAACCGAAATTAAGGAACAGGATGCATGCGATATCGCGAGCGAAAGGGCAACACTGCGTAACGAAGATGCGTTTGTTCGCGAGGATATTGTTTTTAGAAGGATACGAGGAACTCGCCGAGGAGTGCGCGGAGGAGTTAAGCGAGTTGATTGGGATTCTAGGAGACGCGAAAGATGACGAAACGAGGGAGGTTGAAGAAGAAAAAGTTTTGGAAGAAGAGGAAGAAGATGACGAAAACGATACTAATAACAAAGAAAACGAAGAAGAATTTTGTAAGCAATTTCATTGCGGGCAAAAGACAAACTTGGACGATCCTCAGATTTTTAAGTGTGTCGTCGACATCGAAAGTCACGCGAGAACGATGAGCAGCGGCGGCGAGAATAAAGACGGAGAAAAGGACGAAGACGTTTACCATCGAGCTTGCCTATCGATGTCGAAAGGCAAATCCGGGATGTTGGATAAAACAGGGGGGGTCACTTTTGTTCTCAACGAGGACGGCACGTACGACGTGGTTAAATCGTCGGTATGAAAGACGAAAAAGAAGACGAGGAAGCAAGAAGTCTCTTGTGTAAAATCAATGTTAATAATCAGTAGCAGCGGCGGCGGCAGCAAACAGTAGCGGTGAAATACAGCAATCTGTGCATAACGAACAAGATACTACAACCTAAAATTATTTCTAACATCTATTATACCACTACATCTACATTTCCTCTTCTCTTTCTTCTTCCTTCTTACTCGTCGTATTTCGGACAAACGAATTCGCGCTCGCGAAGGACATCATAGCCATAGCCGAGAAAACAGCACATATCACGTAAGATTCGTACACCGCGTCTTTCAGAACCAAATAATCCAACGCCCACGTCATCGCAGGTTGTAACAAAAAGTACCTCGCAGTTATGTTTGGGCCTAAAAGTTTCGAACTCTTTGCGAAAATGATCAAATTCATCGCGCTCGGAAAGAACGCGCCGAAGAGCACGGCGTATAAACCATCGGAAGATAACGTCCAAATATCTTTCGCGGTTCCGTGGGCGATTAAACCAACGATGAGTAACCAAAACGCGCCTATACCGGTCATCGCCGCGTTGACTACCTCGATTGGTATCTTTGCGTTTATAATCATTTTTTGCATGACAATCGCCACGGAGCTCGCCAACGTGTTGGTCAACATCCATATCGCGCCGACGACAACGTTCGGCGCTTCGTACTCTTTCGGGTCCCCAAACATCAACGCACCTTTATACGAACACACGACGGCAACGCTAATCGTCACGAACAAAATCGCCAAAACTTTCATCACGTTTTCCGGATGCTCTCGATTCACCTCTCGAAACGAAAAGTGTTCCACTCGCAACAACGCCGAGAAGAAAAACGTCAACACGGGCGTCGTCAACACCAACGCCGAGGTCACGTCCGGCCCCGCGTTCGCGTTCGCTAAGACTACCGATCCTCGTATCAGAGCTAATATTGCGCCTAAAACTATGGAAACTGCGACTATTTGCATCGATGTCACCCCATTTTCATCTTTTGTCTTCTTTGTTGCATCATCGTTCGCCTGTTCCGCCGTCGCCGTCACCACCACCTCCGTCGTCATCTCATCCGTCGTCATCTCCTTCCTTTTCCTCTTCTTCCTCCTCTGTCTGACATAAAAACAATACATCGTCAGTAAAACACACGCCAACATCTCTCTGTAAAAGGATAAAACCATCGCTCTCGTTGAACTTCTCAAGGCGACCGCGAAGACGATGTGCATTCCCATCCAGTTCAGTTGCGAAAGGAACAAGAGGACGTGCGTTTGGATGGATTTGGATTTGTTGTTTTTGTCTGAGTCGTCGTCGTCTGAATCATTTTTGTCGCTCTTTTTTTCAGCAACATTTTGCGCGACAACAATTTCAGCGTGAGCTTTAGCACTGGGAGAGAAAGTTTCACTCTTCTTCATCTCTTCATCTCTTCATCTCTCCATCTTCTTCATTAGAATAACTGTGTGACATAAGAGGAAAAGTCTCGCGACAAAAAATCTGTTGCTTTTTCGGATGGATTTTTGGATAAAATCGAGCACAAAAAACACGCTTTGTGAGCGACGAGTTTAGGATGAAGCCACGCACTACTCAAACGACGACGACTTTCACCACCACCACCATCAAGAACAACAGTTGTTTTCCTCATGTTCGTCGTAAAAGTCTGTGTCGTAAAAGTCGTTCGGAGGAAACATCATCACGGAGAAGAAGAGCAAACAACAACAACGACGATGACTTTGACGACGGAAACGACGATTTTGTCAAAGCGTTGAGGGACGAAGCCTCTCGAGGATGTTCCGAGTGTTACTTCCCTCGAGAGAAAGACCGAGCGGAAAATGTTTTTAATGCGTGCTTTCCCGCTTTCATCAGGTCGAAACCGTTTGGAACCGCGTTACTCGTCGGCGCGGAGACCGGCGAGGTCGTGGAGCGTTTCGTGTCCTCGTGTGCTGCGTTTGAAGGAGAAGGGGCGAAGTTGGCGACGGTTGTGGACGTATCGGAAAAACAGCTCGATCGCGCGATGGAGAAAGTCCCGGACGTGGGAATATCAGGAAACGAGAAAGGCGCGAAGTATTTCCAACTCTCCGAGATGAGTTTAGAGGAAGTGAAACCGTATTTCGGTCCGTTCGACGCGATCGTCTTCAACGACACGTTCGAACAGTTTCCGGAAAAGAAGAGGAAAGAGACGCTGGCGAGAGCGGCGAATTTATTGAAACAAACAACCTCGTCGTCGTCGTCGTCGTCGGGAAGTGATGAGGGTGGCGTAAACGAGGCGACGTCTAGGATTGTTATTTCGTCCAGGGAGACCAGAGAAGGCGACGAGAGTTACGCGAGATTGAAAAGGGAGGAGCTGGAGGCGTTAGTAAAAGGATTGCCGTTAGCGTGGACGGAGGAAGAGGCGAAGAGAGGGAAAGCGTTAGATTTGAGCAGCGATAGTAATATAGATAATAGAAGTAGCAGCAGCAATAGCAATAGCAATAGCAACAACAACAACTCGATAGGAAACAACAACGTCCAAAACGACGACAACGATTTAGACGCCACGAGAGTTTTATACTTGACGGAAAACTATAAACTGGCGAAACCTCTTCACATGCGAGCTAAAGTCGTGAGAGGTTTCGGTCGCGGCAGCGCCGAGATGGGTTTACCGACGGCGAATTTGGATCCCGCCGAAATCTCTCTGAACTGGCAAAAGGAGTTGAACGACGATACCGTCGACGTGAAAAACATTCCATTGGGAGTCTATTTCGGATATTGTCAGTTAGAAGGCGACGAATCGGGTAAAAAAATAGCCGTCTTAAACGTCGGTCGACGCCCTTCGTTCGTCGACAAGAAAAACTACGAAAACGACGTCACGGTTGAAGTGCACTGCGTGGAGAAGAACGAGGACGGACTCGCGTTTGAGAACGGGAAGAAACAGTTTTACGGAGAAACCATGTCCGTGGAATGCCTCGGTTTCGTGCGACCGGAGATGAAATTTAACGGATTAGATGAGCTCGTCACGAGGATTAAAACCGACGTCGGTTTGTCCAAGAACTCGCTGATGAAGATGGGAATTTAAGGACGACGAGTACAGTTGTCTTTGTTGTTACGCTATATTATTTTTATTAAACACGTATCAAAACGTTTCGAGTAAACGAGGGATGGTACCATCAAAACATCGTTCGCTGGACAAGTTTGTCTGTCCTGTAATCTTTTACGAACGCGTTCATCACTTCTTTATAATTTTTACATCATTCTCATCCCGTTTACTTGTACTTTGTTCTTTCTGTTCTTCTAAATTATATATAGATACACGCGTGTACGTGCACGTTTCGTCGTGCATAATCTCGAGACGATACGACCTTTGTCTTTTACAAGCGAGCAAGACATTTTCAAGTTAAGCATCCTTCATCTTCGTCTCGATGAACACATCCAGCGCACCTCCCGGTTTCCCGTCCACCAAATGACTCCCAGTCTCTTTCTTCGAGTACAACAACTCGTTCGTGTCTAATCTCAAAACCTCGAAAGCGCCTTTTCTCCACAAGGCGTTTTCCCCGTTCGGAATCGGCTTTTCGGCTTGGTTTTCAATCGCCCAACCTTGTCCTTCCGGAACGGTTTTTTTCAAAATCTCGTTATCGTTCATGGTAAAAGTAAACTTCCCCGGGTACGCCGCGTCTGCTTTATCGATGAGCATTTTAACGCGGGGGAGGTAGTTTCACTTTTCGCAGTATTCGATGTGGATTGGGATCGACGACGCGGAAATTTTGATCGAAGAAGATCTCTTGTTTGAAAAGGAAAGGGTAGATTTACGAGTCAGTTTTCTTGGGGAAGGTGCGACTGCGCGCGCGAAAGATAAAGTTTGAGACGATGCCATCATCTCTGTCTTCTTCTTCTTAAATATATATATATGTGTGTGTGTTGTGATATATATATATATATACGTGTATGTGAAGTGAAGATTTTTCTCCCCTTGAAAAAAGGGACGATTGAACGCAAAACACAAACACGTGTCAGGTTCACACTTTCTCTCTCTCCCTCTCTCTTTCTCTCGGACTCTTTCGCTCTCGCTCTCTGTCCAAATCTTTCACTTTTCTCTCTGGTTCGAAAAAAAAAGAGGAAAAAAAAATCGAATCAAATTTCTTTTCCAAAAAGGTGGATTTTTCCAAGAATCCCACCACTTTTTGTTATTATTATTACGTGGAATTATTCTCTCTCTGCGCGTAAAGAGAGGGTTGGAGAAAAGGGAGAAGACAAGCGCGTATAAAAGTAATAATAATAATAAGAGAGAGAGAGAAAGAAAGAACAGTTTTGATAATACGCAGAATAGATGAAGCGGAAAAGTCTCGAGCATACACAAACGACGACGACGACGGTTCAAGCTCACGAAGATTATGATGGTGGTTTAACCGAGTTGCAAAAAAGCATCATACGCGAGCAACAACAACAACAACAACAACACGAAGTCCCACCGTGGTACGTGGAAGAGGAACAGATGTTTTTACAGCAAGAAGACGCGTATTTCGAAAACCAACGACGACTCGAGAATTCAAGACCAAAGCTGGCGGTTATCATATGCGACGACAACGAAGTCAACTTGAAAATTTTAACTCGATTGTTTTCGAAAGTGTTCTTTCGGGAAGTGAAAGTCATCCAGTGCAGAGATGGGTTGGAAGCGATCGAAGCGTATAAGAGTATGAATGCTAATGCTGATAATAGTCACGACAGATTGGCAATGATCGTGATGGATTTTCAAATGCCAAAGTGCGACGGGTTATCGGCGTGTAAGTATATTCGAGCCATGGAAAAATTCAAGCAGGAGGAAGAAAACGCGATGATGAATCAACCGAAACGGCTGCCTTTTGAACAAAAGTATTTCGAAAAAGTTCCGATTTTGATGTTCACAACTGAGTTTCACATGATTGTACCTGCGTTAATCGAAGGCATCGTCGACGATCGATTGGCGAAACCGTGTTCGTGTAAAGATTTCATTCTCACCGTGCATAAACACATGCCAAATTTTATTTTCGACGAGTACGCGGATATGCTCGTTCCGTTAGGGGAGAACGCCCTTTTGAAACGAAAGTATTCCTCGGAAGCGTGTTTGAGCGGGATGCTGTTGGAGGGGTCTTCGAACCTGGATAGTGACGTCTCGGCAATGTCGACAGACAACGGCGTCTTAGAGCAAACGAAACGAAAAGGAAGCGGAAGCAGCAACAACAAAAATACGAAAAATACCGGGAAGGAAGACGTGTGCTTCTACGACGTCGCCGAAGGCGACGTATTCGCAGAAGAGGATGACGATGATGATGACAACGACAATGATGACGATATTCAGCATAAGCAAAACATGGAAGAGGCGAAAAAAAACGCGCGTTGGAATTTATTCTCTTTCAGCCCGAAGAGAAAAGGAAGGAAAGTACAAACGAAGGAGAAGACAGAAGATGATGTGAGAGTTGATGGAAATAATACTACCTACAAAAGAATGAAGCGGCAGCGAGGGAATAATAATAGCACCATCATTCCGAGCTCTGGTTTCACGGGCGGCAAGAAGCGACTATCGCTCGATTCCTACATTCGCGCCGCTCGGAAAGTATGGACGCAAACCAAGTCGCGCTTAGGCGGCATCAATAATCGTAGCAACGGCAAAGAGAAACAAACGCGCGCGTTTGTGGTGGTCAAAAACAACGCTGCGACGCCTGAACTCTCCACGTTGGACTTGACGAAGCGCGATAATTTGCAATATTATCAGCCTTCCCGCAGAAACGGTACCGCGTGCATATACGATACCATGTAACTTAGAGATGTAATTTTGTTTTAATTTTAGTACAGCACATTACAAAAAATAGCATTTACTTAAACGATACCGTCTTCTCGTTCTTTGCAGAAGACTCTTTCTTGCGTCGAAAACTCCCGAGGAATGATGGTGATGAAGAGTAACGCAGACCATCCTTCTTTACAAAAGACGACGACATGGCAGAAAACATCGGTGCTTTCAGCGTGGTTTTAGAGTTATTCTTTCGTCCAGTTCTATTACGAAGAGAAGACTCACGAGCAAGTACGGCTACTTGCGCGAAACGTTTCGGTGCTCCCAAGACAGGTTTCATAATATCACCCATCACAAACTTATCTTTTTGTCCGCTTTCAAACTTCGCGTCCTCGACCGCTCGAGACATGCCAGGCACCGTCATTGTCGTCGATCTGGTCTGATTCGCCGTGATGTTGAGAGACGCGTTGAGTTTTGATAAGTCTTCGCTCAATTTCATAATATTTTCTTCGTCACTCGCGACGGCTACTTCTTCGCTCGTCAAATCGTCTCGAGAGAGCGCTTGCATGAGCGCTTGCGTGGTTTTGCGAGCAGACTGTTCAATAGTAGCAATGTCTTCAATCTCGTCGTTGTCGTTCCTTCTCGTTACGCCGTGATTCTTCTCGCCTTTCATGCCCCATCTCCCGTTGAGGGAGCACTCTTTCTTGGCGTCTGCAATGATTGCGTCCATGCTCTTTTTGGCAAGTGCGTTTGATTTAGTGAAAACACTTCTCACCGTTGATGCCTCGCCTAACAAACGTCCGAGTTCAATGCGCGAAGCCTCCGCTTCACGGCGTTGTTTCGGCGGCATGTTTTCTAAGAAGTTCTTATCATCCCATAAATTGAGCAATTTCGATGGATTATTTGAAATAGTCATTCCTCGACCTTCTGGATATCGCGTCGTTTCCAATTCGCACAGTAAGGGATTGGCACCTTTCGCTAAGCAGTCCTTGACGAGCTTTAAGCCTCCAAATTCTGGTTTGGGGCATCTCGCAGAGGCCGTCACCGCCCATACAAAGGGGGCAGTCCGAGCTTCGATAGACTTGGCGTAATCTGCCACTTTTGCTTCGGATGGTTTATCTTTCGCGTGCCTACCTACAACAGTACAGTCTGCACCTTTCGCGAGAATATCGCGAGCAAGTTCTATGCCTAACTTAACTTGTTCGTCGCTCTCTGCGGTAGCCGCGCCAAAACAGGCTGCGAAAAAAGGCGTAAACTCGAACGGGACCAAATCAGTACCGTATTCCTCTAGAAGTGGATTGCGACAGAGCCTATTCAAAACTCTCGCAGATGAACGCGCGATGAGAGCCTTCGCAACCTTTGTTGCCGATTCGAACCGAGCTTTTCGAAACTGTTCCATCTTTATTCTGGAAGATTTTAATGAACCGCGATCGTCAATTCCATAGTGTATTCTCGCGAGTGACGCTCGCGCGTGATCCTCTTCAAATGTGTTCAATTTGTATTGTTTTTCGAAACCATCGTCGAATCCGAAGACGGTATCGAAGAACATGCCAACCATAAGCGTATCTTCACCGTCATCACCTTCATCATCCGAATCTTCGAAACCTATCGCCTTGGCTACTGTTTTCCAAAACGACTTTTTTTCCTCCGGCACTTGGTTTTCTTCATCCTGAGGGTATCTCAAACGCAGGCGTTCACGTGCGATTTCGGCTTGCACCAAGTGCAGATCTGCCGCATCATAACGAAACTTCGAAGATTCGTATACTGTTTGAGCTACTACCGTCGTTCTTGCCTCTTTTGTGTCAGGTATAGTTTCAGCGTCACCTCTGAGGGACTTCAATCTGTCGTACGAGTCGTGTCTGGGCGTATCTTCCGTCATCCCCAGTTGCTTGCGCCTCAGCTTACCCACTCTGGCGATATCCATAGCGACTTTAACACCATCGTTCTGTTGCACAGAATCAGACGTTATCTCTCGACTATCGAAATCGGAATCGGAATCATTATTATTACCATACCCGTCACTTACACCACCGTGACCCTGGGCCGAGGCTTCAGTAGCAGATATCGTTTCCAAAGTAGGAATATGTTGTTCGAGTTGAATGATACCGCGCGTGAATTCTTTGTTACCATCGAAAGAGTCATTGTCGGGTTCTTGTTGTCTTTCTTTGACGCGATGTCCGCGGAAATTCTCCTTATTACTGTTTCCATCGTTTTTACCGTCACCGTCACCGTCACCGTCACCAACAGACGGATGCGTCAATTCGATTGGACTGCCGCATGAAATAGCGATCTGAATCGCGATGGCGATTATCGACCCCTCGTACCAGCTTCTTAAGTTTCTCTCCTGTTCGTATTCGATATCGGCGCCAAAATCGAGGAGGAGAAGTATGATTCTTGCCGCAACTTGATGACCGTCACCTTCTAAACAGTCCATTGCAACGAATAACGGAGAAAACGTGCACTCGCCTGTCCGATCGATCGTTTTCGGAAGAACATCTGCAGTATCGCTCACTAAAGGCTCTGAAGCTTTCGTATCAAACGAAATTTCATCCCTTTGTTGCTTATTAAATGCCGATTTGAACTTGTTCGAGGAGACGGATGTTCGCACAGCCCCTTTCTTGCCGTCACTTTCCTCTGTTGAGACGTTTTCACTGTTTCTCGTGTCCGCTAATTTACCCGCATCAACTCGCAACGAATGCAATGAAACTCGCTTCGTTTCCACCGATGCGTCAGAGTCAGCGGACTTTTTCTTTTCCTTTGCCTCGGCCGCTTTGTGATCTATTTTTGTCGCGTTTTCCTTCCCTTTTACTTCCAGATCCATCTTTTCCCGTAAACTTCTGGCGACGTCCGCATCGGATACAGCACGTGCTGCGAGCGGAGACTTCGTTACTTTGGCTACATCCAACTCATTAAAATCCTCAGGTTTTGCCCATTGAACTTCGTATGTCTTTTCGTTGAAGTAGTAGTACCTTGCATATGTAGCATCGTACCAGCGGACCCAATCGTTCGATTTATAGCCTTGATCGTACGAATCTTCATCGTAATCTTCGGACAATTCATCCATATACGGCACCCCGTGCTGTTCGGGATCGTTATCATCAGAATCGTGTGGAGGTTGCAGAGGGGGACGGATTTTTCGTTCTTTCGGATCGACGAAAACATCCGGCTTCATCCAATCAGACGCGCCTGTCGCTTCATCCACGTAATAGTACATTTCATGGTAAGGATCGTAAAATCGAGTGTAACCATTTGAACTGTATCCTTCGTCGTCGTCGTCGTCGTCATCGTCGTCGTCATCTTCGACACAAGTTTTGCTAACCGCGCTATTATCTATTCTATTAATGGAATTGGGAGTATCAAGAGGAGTGTCAAGAGGAGTGACGTCCGGAGTCAACCCAGCTCGATACTGTATGATATCGGTGTATGCTGTTGGTGTCGTGTTCAGAAAACAATCTAAACATGACTGATTCGCGTCAGCACCCATTTTCAGGAGACTTTCAATCTTTGAAAAAACGTTTTCTCTGCGCACTTTAGATTTTGACTCGCCAACGCAGCGAATTAATTCTATCATTGCAGTTGATTGTGATCCACCGGGAAAATAGCCCAGGGCGTTCGCGCTTGCACTGCTTTTTATGATAGTTTCAAACAACCAATCCGCATCGGGGTGGCCATATCGTAATGCCGCTGATGCAGCAAACAACGGTGAGCAAAAAACAGGAAAGGGACCGAGACCACACTTATTTATATCCGCGCCCTTCTTTATGAGCAACTCTACGGTACCCTTGCCGTGCTCGACAAAGTTTAACATATCTTCGATAGCAATTGAGAGAAGAGTAGACACCCGGTGTTCGCGTTTCTCGATATCGTCGATGTGTAAACGCGGCACTCGCTGCCACTCCGTCGATGGACTCGCGCCGTAATCAAGCAAAAGTTTGAAAAGTTCACTGGAGTGTTTCAATGCGCGCTCACCGCGCTTTGGTTCTCTAAAAAAGTCGTGCATTCGATCAACGAATGCGCTCGCCGCGTAATCAAACGTGCTTATCGCGTCGATCCCGTATCCATCGTTTGTACCGTTGAGTGAGGACGTCGGGGAAGAATTTTGTTGTTGATGGTGCATTACGTTTCCTTCTTCTTGGTCGTTGCGCTCTCTTTGCCTGGTATCCTTGTATGAGGTACGCTGATCACGAAGGTCCGAGATCATCACTTGCGCATCGCCATCATAGTCGTGTGAGTCATTTTTACGAATATGTCCTCTCGTATCATCCGCCGAGTTGTTTGCATTGTAGCTATTGTTCGGAATAGCCGAGGATCTTCTCGATTCATGATGCGTCGGCTTTGGCGCCTCGTAATAGAGAGTCCACCATGGTTTCTCTACGTAGTGTATGCAGTGCTGTTCGTCCCAACCACTTGGATTTAACGAACAATACAGCGCCAACGCGACGAGAGGCGTGTTTGAACCAATCATGGGATAATCACCGAAACAATTCGGGTTCGCTCCTTTCTCTAAAAGTTTTTTTGCTAGTCGCAAAGCCGGGGTACCGCAGCCTTCTAAAAGTGCAATTCCAGTGAAAAACAGAGGCGAGCCTTTCGGCTGCAACGCATTGCACGCGTTTCCTGCCGAACCTCTCGCAAGTTCTTCTTTAGACTCGATGAAATCAAACGCCAAACGCTTATTGCTAATCTCGAATCTGCTCAAATCATTTTGTGCGTAAAAGGAGCACTCGTTGTTGACGTCTATACCAAGCACGCTACCGAGGTCAATCAGACGCACGCAAAACGACGCAATTCCATCGCGAATTTCCACGGAAAATGCAGCGTTTTCAACCAGGGACATCACGAGGAACTGTAAACTGGAAATGTAATCTCCAGCAGGAGTCCGAGGGCAAACTCTGCGTTCGAGGTCTAGGAACGATTTCGTTTCGTCGTATTCAAAATCAAACGGCCGATCTGGCACATAGCACTTTACGTTGAGATCGCACTGCTTATTCGAGCCTCGTTGAGTGATGATGTGTAAAGCTTCTATCGTTTCTTGAATATCAGAACCGAAAGAAATAGCTATCGATAGAAAGAAGAGACAGTTTCCAATAGTTCCTGAGTGCATCGCGCATGACGGAAACTTGTACGACGCGTACTGCTGGTATTGATGGTTGGATGACGACAACGATTCCGTCGAGTCTTCCGTATCTTTCTTTGGAGATGCCGACGCCGAAGACGTTGGCGATCCGCCATCTCTGGATGAAAGCGAAGGCGTGTATATACTACTTACGCTCGGATCAATTTGATACGTTTCGTCCACATTTGCGCCCGCGTCGACAAACATCTCCAACACTTTATTTAGATTTTGGAGAGTATGTTTGTGCACTTTAGCTTCCTCGTGGTTCTCCTCCTTTACCGTGCTCACAGCGACGACGGTTTTCCCGTCCAAACTGTCGTATTTCTTATCGTGATCGACGTTATCAACGACCGCTTGCTTTAAAACGTGCGGCGCGTACACCGAGCACAGAAGTGCGACGGGCGATATCGTTTTCGCCACTCTCGGGTACGTCCCGTGTTCGTCCAACGCGACGCGCCACGCGCCGTACCGTATCAATCGTTCAAACACATCTCTCACGGTATGACTGTCCAATCCCTCCGCAGCACACGTGGCTAAAACGAAAATTGGCGCGCCTATCGTCCCGTCTTTCATTTTCATCGGCTGCGAAAGGAGTTTGGTGAGACTCGCGTTACTCGAATCGGCACCATTGCCAACAGTACCACGATTGTTGAAGTTGTTGTTGTTATCCTCGTCGTCGTGGATGCTATCATCCCGCCCGCTCGCCGCTTTCTGGTGATACAATCCATCAGCGCGGTCGATGACTTGGTTAATCTTTTTCAGTTTCTCTCGGACGTTCTTTTCGGCGGTTAAAAAAGGAGGCGACATATCTTCCACAGACACGCGGTCCCTCTAATCCACTTTTACCCGGCTGCAAAGAAGAAGAAGAAGAAGAAGAAGACGAAGAGCTCTCTTTGTGCTCTCAGAGACACACTCTTCTGTCGTTTAGAACGAGAGAATGAATAATTTGCTCTTAAATATCATCGTCGTCATCTTTAATAAAAGATTGTGCGCGTCTGTGTTGTTCCGAAACGTGTTGGTCCGAAGTGTTTCTGTGATTTGTGGTGTACTGATGACAGATGACAAAAATTATGGTTTGATGAGAAAAAGGGCAGCTTTTGGGAGCACTTTTGTTCAGTCGAGATTCAAATTTTTAAAAAAGCCAAAATCTTCATCACACCGACGACGATGAATCCAATCCAAGATTCGGAAAACATGGACCCGACGAGGACGAAGAAACGAAACGCTTCCGCGCAGTCCCTCGCAACGACGACGCAGAAGAAACACCAACGGCAAGGCGAGAAGCACCCGTTGTCCGATTATGCCGCCGGATCAATCACTAAAATCGTTTTATCAAACTTCATGACGTATTCCTCCGTCTCGTTGACGCCTGGTCCAGATTTGAACGTGTTGATTGGCGCGAACGGGACCGGGAAGTCCAGTTTCGTTTGCGCGATTGCGTTAGGCTTGAACGGTAAAACGGATTTGTTAGGACGAGCGAAAGAGCTGTCGGAATTCGTGAAAAGAGGCGAGACGAAAGCGACGATTGAGATTACCTTGAAAAGAACCTCCGGCGGAGGCGACGAGGTGGACGTGGTGAAAAGAACGCTGACGAAAGCAAAAGGCGGGACGAAAGCAAACACGGGTTCCGCGTGGCACATCAACGGGCAACCGTCGAATTCGGCCGAAGTCGACTTGTTGGTAAAGGGAAAGCATCACGTCGAATTGGGGAACTTGACGAACTTTTTACCGCAAGATAAAGTGGCGAGTTTCGCCGGATTATCGGAAACGGACAAGTTGTCGACGACGGAAACGACGGTAAATAACGGAGAGTTGTGGAAGTTGCACGAAGAGTTGATCGCGAAGAAAGAAAACATTCGCAACGATGAGCGGAGATTGTCGATGTTGCAGCACAGTTTAGATCAAAACACGCGAAGTTTGCAGACGTTGTCCGCGGACAAGGAAAAAGTGGAGAAACAGCAGGAGTTTCAAACGAAAGCGGAAGAATACAAGATGAAGATTCCGTGGATCAGATTTGAAAAGAAGAAAGTGGAGTTTAGCAAAATCAAAGAAAAGTACGCCGAATCGAAAGAAAAGTTGAGAGGTTGCCTTAAAGAGAAAGAAATCGCGGCCAAGCCGGTAAAGGAACTGGAAGTTTTAGAACACAAGATGGGCAAGGAATACAGCGTGAAAAAGAAAGCGACGATGGACGCTCAGGTTAAAGAGCGCACCGCACTCACGAAATTGAGAGGTTTGGGAACGACATACGACGATAAAGCCGGGCTGCTCTCTTCGGCAAACAGAAAAGAGAAGGATGCGGAAAAAACCGTGAACAGAATTAAGGCCGATATTAAGAATATTACGCAAGCGATGAGCGAAATCCCTGAGGTTGCCGATACAAACTTGGATTTGTTGAAAACCTTGAAGGCGAAATACGAAAGCGTACGAAAAGATCGGATACCGCTTGATACTCGTATTGACCAGGCGTCCATGAGATTGCGGCCCGCGGAACAGAGGGTGAGAAACTTAGAAATCCGCCAATCGGATTTGGACAGCGTTCGCGGAAAGAAATTGAAAGCTTTGACGCATGCGCACAGAAACGCAATCAATATGACGGAGGTCGATAAGGAAGTTCGCGATTTGGCGAAAAGATTGAACAAAGAGAAGAAGCTCAAAGGACCAGTTTTGTGCGAAATTGAGTGCAACAATCAAAACAACCAGACGTTCTTACAAAAACATCTCGGGCTTTCGATGTTGTCGAGCTACGTCATCGATGACGACCAAGAGTTGCTGGGCGCGATTAATAACCTCTTCAAAACGAAAAGATGGCATTTGATGTGCAACAACCAAACGGACACGAATGAGCACGTGAGAGGCGCGAACTTTAAGAACGAGTACAAAGCCTATGGCGTTTCGGAAACGTTAGATTTGACGTTTACGGCGCCAAACTGCGTCATGAAGACCTTGGTCGCTTTGAATCGCGTAGATAAAGCCGCCATCGCCGACGTGAAAGTCATGGACGCTGCGAAGTACCAAGAAATGGTCAACTCGAAGCTCGGGAAGATTGGCCAAGTGTATACGACTAAAAACGTCTTTATTGAACTCAGATCGAAGTACAATTCGAAAGTTACGTTTGAAACGGAAGAAATGAGACCGCCAAATTTCAGACTGTTTGGCGCACAAGTCGACAGAGAGGACATGGAAAAGGTGAAGAGAGATTTGGCGGAGGCCAGGTCGCAAGTCCAAGAACTTCAAAAAGACCAGAATGATATCGTTGAACAGTCAAACGCGCTCAAAAGGCGAGAGATGGAAGCCGAAAGAGCGTGGCGAGAGGAAAAAGCGCGATTGAACAAACCGAAGTCAGATAAACAAAGATTAGAGGCAAAGCTAAGAAGTTTGCAAGAATCGTACAAACTGGCAAAAGCGAACACGAACCTCTCGGCGACTCGCGAACAATTAAAAAAGTCTCTCGCGACTCTCGCGACGCAACGCGCGCAACAAGTGCAGACATACGTCGCCGTTTTAGATGCACTCTTTGCGGCGAGAAAGGAACAGGACTTGGCCGAGTTGAAGTATACTGATACAAAGATACGCTTGATGCACTACAAGAACATTGAAGCCCAAGTCAGGGACGACTGTGATAAGGTAGCCGATGCGCACGACGAAATTGCTGAAAAGAAGCAACGAAGTGCTCGACAATGCAAAGAAGCGAAGGAAGAAGCCGATGCCGAAGCACCGCTCACGGAAGAGTTGAAAAAGAAGATGGAAAGTATGCCGGACGATGAAGACGAGCTGTTGAAGGAGGTTGAACTTTGGGAAGAAAAAGCGAGCGCTGTTGTGTGCAACAATCCAACCGCCATGCAGCAATATAAGAAGTACGAAGCCGAAAAGAAAGACCTGAAAGAGAAAATCGCAGCACTCGCACCGACCGTGAATGGCGGACAAGAGGTCATCAAAGGACTCAAGGAGCAATGGTTACCGCAGCTCCAGAAGGTTCTGGGGGAAATTTCGGTAGCGTTTCACACAAACTGCCGACAAGTTGGTATCCACGGAGAAGTCAGACTTCGCGAACCCGACGATCCAGATGAGTTCTCACAGTACGCGTTGGATATTCACGTCAAGTTCCGAGAAGGTGAACCATTACACGCGCTCGATAAGAATAGACAATCTGGTGGCGAACGCGCCGTTGCGACGATGTTGTACCTCATATCGCTCCAAAATCTGACAAAATGTCCATTCCGCGTCGTTGACGAAATTAACCAAGGTATGGATCCGAAGAATGAACGAAAAGTGTTTAAACAAATGGTGGACTCGGCGTCGGAACCGTCGACCCCGCAGTGCTTTCTCCTCACGCCAAAGCTGTTGAATGGGTTAGAATATAACGACAACGTCACAGTTTTGTGCATCTTCAACGGGTACCGACCTGGAGCTGGTCTCCATCTCCAAAGCGAATTGCAACCGTACACTCCGTAGGAGAACTACAGCCATTTTGAGGGATTTACGTGAAGAACGTGTAAGAATATATAAAGAAGGAATATACAAGAAATACTCTACTGAACCAATTTTATCATCGACGCTACATTCATTACTTCCCAATGTACTTTAACTCTATCTCCGTGACGCGGTCGTTCAAGTTTTGCGCCACACGCACTAACTCATTGATACGATCCGCCATTTTCCCGATGTCACCAAACGTGCCCTTGGATAACTTAAAATTATCCGCGTATACCGTGCCGCCGAAAACGGCGTTATTCTCACCTCTTGAAACGACATTTTTGCCAAAGACGAAACTATTTGCGTCATAGGCGATCGAATTTTCACCACCCACGAAAGAATTCGAGGCGTTGACTTCAATCGCGTTGTTTCGACCGATGACAAAGCTCGTTTCTGCTTTCGTTAAAGTGCCGTTGCCGAAAGACGCACTCGCACTTCCACCGGCGGTAGTGTTTAGATTGAACGCCGCAGACGCCAAACGACCAGACGCTTGCGAATTTGCCCCGGATGCAAAATTGGCAATACCAAGATTAGCGCGAACGTTCAAACCGTTTGCAAAACTGGACAAACCTGCCGCGAATGAAGATATACCCAACGCGCCGCTTCCTTCACCAAAGCTACGGGCCATAATACCGCTCGCGAATCCTCCAGATCCATAGGATTGCGCGAGAAGGCCTTGTGCGAAACTTCCAGCTCCTTGCGCTAAGCTCAACAAACCTGATGCCACAGAAGCTCTCCCGTTTGCTCGGTTGCGCTCTCCGGATACCATGCTCGATCTTCCCCTTGCTTCTGATCTCTCACCAAATGCGTTTGCGTAGTCACCGCTCGCGATAGTTTGTTTGCCGAAGCTTGAAGAAGCAATTCCTGGTATATAGAGAGAATTAATAATAATGGAGAGAGAAAGAGAATTCACAGAGTCACAGTACCTGTCGCTTTCGTTAATAAATTTGCAGCAAAGGAGGCATCGCTCGTCGCCTCCGACCCAACATTCGTAGCCATGCTCGAAACGCCCGACGCTCTTGTATACGTTCCGAGAGCAGCAGATAAAACGCCAGTCGCATCCGTGCCCCCTCCGAAAGAACTCGCACCTTCTGCCGCAGCGTTTGCAAACACTCCAGACGCGAAGCTACCTCTCGCTGAAGACGAGGATCCGATACCTAAACTCGTGCTCCCTTCCGACGTGGCTCGATTGTTGACCCCAGCAGACAACGCGTATTGAACGGCGTTTGAGAACAAGGAAGACGAAACTGATGAAGTGCGACCGTTTTGCGCGGAAACTTTGCCGCTTTCTTCCAACAAGTCGTTGAGAACTTGAAAACACGGCGAAGCTGGCGTGTTTGTCGATATCGATGATGCGATGCACAGCGGAAGCGCTAACCCCGAAAGCAGCAGCGCGCGAACAACAACAACTTTAGGTGAGAGGGGGTTTTTCATTTTAATTTAACGGCTTTTTTGTGCGTTTTTTTTTGGGATAAAAAATACGACTGCTCTGTCCGTTATTATTATTAGGGGTTTCGATAAACAACAACAACAACAACAAGACATTCATGGTTGCAATCGCGCAGACAGACGCGTACGACGGGATACTTGCCGATGATGACACGGATCATCTGCAATTTTCTTCATCCGCGCGCGAAATGCGTTCAGTGCGAAACTGCATTCATTCGCTCTTTGTTGGCACAGATGAAGGAGCAGGGGAAGAACGGGACTTCCTCAAGGCGTATCTGGAAAACCCAGAAAACGTTGACTCGCCCGAATGGCACGAGTTTGTGTTAAACGCAGACCGGGCGAGGAAAGCAGCGCTGCGACTGGTATTGAAAAATGCGAACAAAGGAGGAGAAGAAATTTTGGAAAACAGTTGTAGCGACTGTGCGAGCGTTGCAGAAGATGCGCAGTCAACGGGGGAGATTTTGGACGACGTGGTCCGGTGCTTGTTTGCGCTGGAAGCGTGGAAGGATGACGTTTTACCAGTATTGTCGGCTCGCATAGAGCGAGAAAGGAAAGAAATGATGACGCAATATCTAGCGAAATCAAAGCTGTTGTTGCACGTCGGGCAGCTCCAAAGCTCTATTCTTGGCGTGTTAGAGATAGCCGTGTTCGATAATGCGTGTTCGGTAGGTAAAAGTCTCAACGAATCCAACCTGCTCGATTTGGTGGATTATTGCGTGGAACGATTAGAGGCTTTGAATAATGCGAGTGATCCAACAGAGAAAAGCACTCTATCGGAGAATTCAGACGAAAACGATGAATACTTGTGTCGAACAATGTCGTGCTTATCGATTTTGCGGAGCATATGCGACAGCGTCTCGGAATTGCCGCTCTCGGTCGTCGCGCGATTAATATCGAAGCATAAAATACACTCACATTTGCTTCCTGCGCTTTTGTGGAAAGTACCGTGGTTTCGAAAAGAAGAACAAAAAGTACTCAACGACGGTCGATGGATCAGTGCAAAATCTCTAGTGAAGATGCCGAAACCAGAAGCGCAAGTTTGGTTGTGTCTGCGAGCACTTTTAGCCGAGCCGGTGTGTTCCGGAAGACACGACTATCACGATTCAACGTTTGAACGTAGCTTAATTGACTTGAAATCGAAGTTACTGGGATCGGACGGGAATAGTCGATTAATCGATCAAATTCCTCAATTAGGTGGCGATGGACTCCAGCGCGCCATCTTATATCATTTGCACGAGATTCAAAGAAACAAGCGCGCGGACGTAGAAACAACTTTGTTTGATGCGCACGTTTTGACCAGAAATATGAACGCGATGAAAAAAGGCGAGGAGACGTGCGCATCAGAAAATTCAAAGCACGAAAAAGAAACACAGAAAAGAAGCGCATTCACTTTGATTCAACCTATTCAGTCGACAAGTTTTCGACAAACCGTTCATGAGAAAGCGAAAGAGGACGCAACGCGTTGGGTGGATGCTTTTGTCTCGAGGCATTCAGAAAATTTCGACGTCTACTCCGCCCGAGTGCGCCAGGAGGTTCTGAATATGTTCGATGAAGAGTACGATGTTCTCGACAATATCAAAAGCATTGCGACAAATACCAACGATGATCTTTCAGAACCGCAGACATCGTCTGCACACACCGTTCGCGTCCAATTTCTGCACAACGATAACGAAGAAGAACGTATGGTACAACAAGAGTTACTGTACGCGTTTGATGCCCGGGACGCAGATTGCCTTCTTCCAGATGCAGACGTTGTGCTCTCGCAGAAGAAAGATGCGGGTAAAAGTATCGACGGCACAACGGGATACGTTCGAGGCGAACGATTTAAGTGCGCATATGCTGGTGAAGAAGACCGAGGAAAAGAAACTCTCCCCGACGACGACGCGCAATCGAAACAACGTCGTCTGTGCTCGCGCTCCTCTTCTCGATGGTTCTCAAACCCTCGCTACGTTCGCGTCTCTGTGGAAAGGAACGACGACGGCAACGATGCTGTTACCACTTCAACCACTACATTGAAAACAGTTCTTCCACTTAAAGTAACCGACCTTTCCCGAGCGCTCGACGAGAGCGATAGAAATGATACGAAAGGAGGAGGCTCCTTGTGGATCGCTTGCGGCTCGCTGCGCGCGGATACGTTCTGCGTGCAGATGCGTTTAAAATGTAGAAGACCGGGTGCTCGACGCGTTTTGTGTGGTGGTGACTCTCATCCACAGTCTTTCTCGTACGATGATGACAACTGCGACGACGGAGAAAGGAATGCGTTCTTCTCGTACGACATAAGCGTCGCTCGAGTCGTGTGTTGTTTGATGAAAAAGTAAATACTTACAAAGAAGTTTGATAAAAAACCTTCTCCAGTGTATTCTCTTCTTCTTCTTCTTTTTTTTTTGGCGGCGGGCAAAGGAAAAGTCGTCATTCAAGTTACTACTAAACAACAAAAAATGTTTACATCATCATCATCATCATCATCTGCTTCCTCCTCTCTTCTTCTCTCTTCGTTCTTTGTCTTCTTCCTCTTAAGTGTTGCTGTCGTTCGAGCGCAGTTTGGAATGCCCGGAATGGGAGGAGGGAAGAACAAAGAGACGTTTCGTGCGGTCAAATCGGATTCGAAACTCATCCATTGCGAAGTCTGTCAAAAAGTCTCGAAAATAGCCTTTGAAACCGGCATGCGCTTGAGAGAAGAGAAAGGAGAGAAGTTGACCGAGGTTGACGTGATCGAAGAGATGGAATCAATGTGCGACGAATCGGACGATAAGACCATGTGGGCGGTCCAAAACGATTTGAAAGTGAATTTCAGAAACAAATTGGTTTTGAAGTTTATGGGTGAAGACGCGTATTCGTCGTGCGAAACGACGTGTAAGACGATGTTGAAAGCGTGCGAAGATGTGATGGAAGGGAGAGATACGGATTTAGCGGAGATTTTGTTTAAGAATCGAATTAAAACGGCGAAAGGGATCGAGGAGTGGTTGTGCACGGAGGAGACGGAGAGTTGCTCCAAGAAGGCCAAGAGCGTTTCCAAGACGCGAAAGCCGTTGCCGGAGTTTAAGAAAAAAGAGAAGAAAGACATCGATACGGAGAGGATGATGGGAAAGTTGAAGAATATGCCGGGAATGCCGGGAATGCAGATGTATAATCGAGACGACATGATGGGAATGGGCGGCATGGGAGGTGGAGATGACGATTACGACGACGACGACGATGAAGGAGGAATGGGCGGCATGGGCGGCATGGGCGGCATGGGCGACTACGGTGACTACGGCGATTATGGCGACGATATGCCTTCCGGAGAAGGAGAAGAAGAAAAAGGAGGCGATGACGTCGGAGCGTTTAATAGCGCTGTTGACAACGACGATGAGGACGACGGCGACGAAGAAGACGTGTCCGGTCAAGAAGTTCCGGTCACTAAAAGTGACAAAAAAGAACAAGGTGGCGGCTTGTTCTCTAAAGTCTCGGGCGCGTTCAACCGATTCCGAGGAGGCGACAAGAAAGAGCTCTGATCTTACGTGATATAAAAATCTGTTTACTTGTTAATATATACGTGTATGTATTTGCAAAAAAACATTTATCTATTATTCAACGTCATCATTATTGACGCCGTTTTCAAAGTTTCTAATTTCCGTTTCTTTCGCTATCCTCTGTAACTCCGCTTCGCTCTCATAGTATCGTTCGTACCCCAAAAAATCAGCTCTTCTCGACGGTCTCGCCAATGGATCGTTCGACTTTGTCAACGTCGGCAACCATTTACCACGGTTCTCACCGTTACCCAACTGACCCCAGTCGCCTCTGCCCCACTGATAAAGTTTGTACCCGTATTTTGTATGCAACTTGTCGTATTCCCCTTTGCCTCCGGCGGCGTACGAGCAAGCTTTCGCTTCCAACCACTCGTCGTTCGATATGCGTTCTTCGCAATCCGTCTCTTTCAAAACAGTTTGATTGGAAACAATTGCCGCGGAGTGGTGTGCTCCAGTTGTGATACTGACGACGTTTAGTTTCTTGTCGTGAAATCTCCACACGCGACTAAAAACGTCCCTAGACTCCACGTCGCCCAACCCGAGTTGACCGTACGAGTTCGTACCGGTGGCAAAAACGGCACCACAGCCAGTGAGTACTAACGAATGATTCCCTCCGCACGTTACTTGAGCAACTCTACAAATTACGTTACCATTCGATGGTTGATTCGCGTTCACGCACGGGCACGCTCGAACTCTGTGCATTAACGTTGTGCCATCCTGTTTGCGCACGTGGTGCTTAATCTGGATTTGCTTTGGCGTGTATTGGTTGTAACCTCCCACTGTGCCGTTTCTACTTTTTTGTTCTTTCAGCGTGGGTGCAAGGCCGGCGATCTGGCCGTAGGAGCCATTACCACACGCAAACAGTTTGCCAGATTGCGTCACAAACATCGTGTGCATTTTACCACAACTCACTTGCACGACTGAATCTTTACCGTCTAGTAAATCGAAGGAAGATAAATTTTCTTCGCAGAGCGATTCGACCAGGCACGGCCACGGCACGCCGGTGTGCCATCCGGCACTAGTCGCGAATCGCAAATCCCCTAAACCGAGCTGACCTTTTGTACAATCTCCCCACGACCACACTCTACCATCATCGGTTATGCAAACCGAGTGCTGTCCACCAGCAGCAACTTTAGTGACGTGCATACCACGTAACGCGTCGCAACGCGTCAACGGACCGCCGTCGTGGAAGTAACCCAATCCTAACTGACCGTGTCGTCCACGACCGCAGGAAAACAACTGACCGTCGACCGTGACGGCTAAAGTGTGATTAGAACCACACGCAACTTTTGTGACTCGATGCAAATTCTCCGCCATCGAAAATACTTTCCTCGGAATCGCAACTTCAATAGGTGTATGGTGATGTCCCGTCTCTCCCGAGGAGGCGAGGCCCCACGTGTACAGCGTCCCATTTTTGGTCAGTCCCGCACAGTGCGAACCTCCTGCGGAGACTTGAACGAAAGTCGTAGGTTCAAGTGTCCTATACCATGAAGTATTGTTATCGTCGGACTGGACAAACTCTTCATCATTGTCATTAAACGAGTTAAAACAATCCTCGTAGTCGTAATCATCGAAGCTGAGCGGCCCCATGGCGACTTTGCCGAACGAGGCTTCCGCGTTGTACATATCCTGCCCTCTTCCGAGCTGGCCGTGGAACCCTCTTCCAGACGTTTCTACGTCGCTCACGCGGAACACTTGGCAATGATTAGTGTTGCACTGATGACGACGACAAAAAACACGTTTATCAAGACACTTGCAAGGCACAAACCTGTCCGCGATTCGAACCGTGTGAAACGATCCCAACGAAACGAGACTGGATGCCCGTTCCGCTCTCTCCATGACGTCTTTAAAGCGTAACACGGCAATCGCCGAGTCTTGAGGTCTCACGCGACAGCTTCCAACCGTCGGTGGCACGATGCTTTTACTCCTAACGTTATTCCTCGTTCTCAGCTTCCTTTTCCTGCTTCTTCTATTCTCCTCCTCGGAATCGTCGTCCAATATCCTCTGCAGCGGGTCTAAAATCTCTTCCTCCTCCTCCTCCTCCTCTTCTTCGTCGTTCACTTCGCCTCTATGATTCTCATCAAACCCAGGCTCGCCATCTCTAGTCGCTAATATAAACCTCGCCACTCTATCGCACACCCCAGAGTGCCTAAAATACTTCGACGTCGCTTGCAAACTCGCCAAAGCCGGGGCGTCGAGTTTCAACAAAATAGCCTCGACTAACTCGTTCGGCAACGCGTCAAACGCGCCTCGCGAGTCTGATTCATTAATCGATTTGCGTCTGCGCTTGACTTGAGATCCGATCGTTCGCGGTGGTTTACGTGGTGGAAGTTGTTGTTGTTGTTGTTGATTCGTGGCTACGAACAAAGTCGACGCCGTGGACGTTCGCCTTCCCTTTACCGCTTCTCCTCCTCCTCCTCCTCCTCGTCCGTTCCCACTTTCTAACTCGGCTGAGTTGCACAAGGAATCTCTCCTTTGCAACGCGGCAAATCGGCTGCTCGTCGTCGTTGGTGGTGGTGGAGATAACGGTGAATTCGTTATTAATTGCGGTGCCCCCGCATGCGTCGCGCTATTCGGAGCGGCCTCTTTCGTTGTCGTCGTCGAAGGAGACATTTTTGAATTCTTTTTTCTTTTCTTTTCTTTTCTTTTTGTTGTTCCCGTTTTGTTCGTTCGTACCCGTTTTTTTTTTAACGATGATGATGATGAGTTTATAATAATAATAATAATACTAAACACTGCTCTGCCTAAACGCTCCTCTCTCTGCTGATCTACTTTTGTGGTCTACTTTTATTCAACGACGACTTCTCACAAAAACGAATTAATAACGTATGACTTAAGAGGACTCGTAGTAGTACTCAAAGTAAGTTATAAAAATGGTGTCGTTAAAAGTTGTTCCTCTAAAAAATGACGATTTGTGGGGGTGCCCACAGTGAAAAAAAGTTCTTTTTCCCCTCTTTTTGATATTGAGATACACCCCCTTTTCTTTCATATTTCTTCAAAATAATTTTGTATTATATGGTAGTATTATTATACTATCATCATCATCGGAGGTAGGTACGTCAATTAAACAAGCTAATCGTTATAATATTAATGTCTAAAGTGTCTGACACCGGTGGTGACCAAGGCGACGCCATACTTGTCGCAACAATCGATGGCGTCTTGGTCTCTCATAGATCCGCCCGGATGAGCGATGGCTTTGACGCCGGCTTGGCACGCTTTCTCGACGGAATCACCCCAAGCAAACGGAAAGAACGCGTCGGAAGCTAAGACGGAACCTTCGACGTCGTCTCCAGCTTTTTCTAACGCGATGCGGACGGAGTTTACTCTGTTCGGTTGACCAGAACCCATGCCTAACAATTTGCCCTTCTTGGCGACGGTGATGGCGTTGGATTTGACGTGTTTCACAGCTCTCCACGCGAATCGCAAGGCTTCTAATTGGTCTTCAGTCGGCTTGGTCGCAGAGACAGATGTGAATTCAATGTCTTCCGGGACTAACGAGTCTGGTTCTTGGCTCAACCATCCACCGCCGACTTGGCGCAAACCCATCGGCGCGTCCGCCGCTCTCGGTTTCGTCTCTAAAATTCTCAACGCTTTCGATTTTCCTTTCAAAACTTCCAAGCCTTTTTCCGTGTACGACGGAGCGATGACAATTTCGTAAAACATTCTCGTTTCATCATCGGTCGGTGAGCGAAATTCGCGAATTTCTCGGGCCATTTCTTCGTCCACCGTGCAATTGAAAGCGACGATGCCGCCAAAAGCGGAGATTGGATCGGCTCGAACGGCTAATCGGTACGCCTCCAACAAGTCACCGCCGGTGGCAGATTCCGAGGCAATACCACACGGATTCGTGTGCTTGACGATGACGCACGTTCTGTCCGAAGACGGGTAATCGCAAGCGCATGAATACGCCGCTTCCGCATCCAAGTAGTTGTTGTACGACATCTCTTTACCGTGGTGCACGATGGATCGAGCGACGCCGGTACCCGATGACTCGGCCAACGTGCTGTCCGAATACACCGCCGCCGGTTGGTGCGGATTTTCCCCATATCTCAACTCGTTCAACAAAGTCATAGAAACCGTCTTCTCTGGAGCAGGTTTGCCGTGGCCGATGGAATCTTCTTGCCACAAATACTCCGCCACCGAGGCGTCGTAGGAAGCGCAGTGTTGGAACGCCTTCCACGCGAGCAACTTTTTGAAATCCAAATTGGAACCATCCTTCTTCAAGTTCTCCAACAACTCATCGTAATCGTTCGGATCGACGACAACGCTCACGTGCGGATGGTTCTTTGCCGCTGCTCGGATCATAGCCGGTCCACCGATGTCGATGTTCTCCACGCACTCCTCAAACGCCTTCCCGCCTAAAACCGTCTCTCGAAACGGATACAAGTTCACGACGACGACGTCGATTAAATCGATGTTGTGTTCTGAAATCTGCTTCATGTGCGTTTCATTCTCTCTTCTCGCTAAAATTCCGCCGTGAATCCCCGGGTGTAACGTTTTCACTCTTCCGTCCAACATCTCCGGAAACGAAGTCACCGAGTCCACCGAAGTCACCGGAATGTTCTTGTCTTGAATAAACTTGGCGGAGCCACCGGTGGAGATGACTTCAAAACCGAGAGCGACTAAACCGGAAGCTAACTCGTCCAAGTTCGTTTTATCGGAAACCGAAATCAAAGCTCTCGGTTTCGCCGATGATACGATCAAAGATGACGATCTTTCCCAAGAAGTTCTTCTTCTTCTTCTTCTCATCGTCGTCGCCGTCTTTTTTAAAAACAACTGAGATGACGATGGTGATTGAGTTCTGCTTTTCCGGCGGCTTGCTGCCACCACCAAAAAAGAAGACGACAAGGAAGAAGACGACAAGGAAGAAGAAGAAAAAGACATCATTAGTGTATTGTTCTTTATTATATAGTATTATATATTCTATGTGTGAGATGTTGTGTCGTTGTAAAAGTTGTGTTGTAAAAGAAGAAGAAGACGATGCAAAAGTTTTTCGAAAAAGCCCTTCAACGAAACAAAACAAAGGGGCGAAAGACACCTTCGAAAAATTCAAAATTTTTACCGACAGATTTTGGTGTGTGATGTGTGTGCGTTGATTTACGATTTTTAGATGATGGGTTACGATACGAGAGCACGATGATGAGTATCACAACAACAACAAAGCAGCAGCAGCACTCCTTCTTCTTTCTCATTTATTTCAACGCGCGAACGGCGATTCGAAGGGATTGGGACATGGGCACCAATCGAACTCTTCTCGCTAACGAAGCCGCCCCCTCGTCTTCGTCTTCGTACTGGCGAGAGGAGGACAAAGTCACTTTCGCGAAGCCTTGTTTACGAGTAGCAGCAGCATCAGTAGGATTGAACGCCTCGCGAGCGATGCGCCCGGTGGCAAAGCAGAACGACTGGTATAACTTATGCGAAGGTATCGCCTCCTTGACCAATACTGAGCTCTCTTTCGGAGGTTTGACTTTGATGGTTTCCAGGAATACCCAAAATTTGTCGCGGCGTTCTTTTCTCTCCTCCGGAGTGAGTTGTCTTTGTTGAAACTCCGGCGGTACGAGTTTGCTGGGATCTAATTTCGAATCTTTCGTCCCCACCGCGGTGGTATCCACGCCGCTATCTTTCTTCCTTTTCTTCGTCGACGGGTTCAATTTCTTCGCCGCTGTTCCGGCTGCTTCTCGCTCCGCGACGACGGCTTTCCTCTTGTTGTCGTTGTTGTTGTTCTCAACCGTCGTCGCTCCCGGCGTTTGGAGGTTCAACTTCTTCTTTGCCGTCACCACTGGCGTATCGATGATCACTGCTGCCTTCTTTCCTCGCGCACCTTTCGCAGCAGTCGCCGGAACGACGGTATCAGTGGTAGCACCAGCGGCATTAACGGCGCTTCTCTTGAGATTCTTCTCGCCGCTCTTTTTATTCGACTCGGCGCCGCTCGCCGGTTCGAGTTCGAAAGCGACGGGGGTTATTTGCTCGCTCTTTTGTGTGCGCTTCTGCGGCGCCGTCTTCGGCTCTTCCGTGGCCACGGCACCACCTTTCTTGCCTCTCGAAGCCGCGATCGTTGACCTCTTCTTGGTCGCTATTGCCGTCGCGGGAATCTCCTTCTCTTTCTCTATTTTTTCTTCTTCTTTCTTCGTTGCCGCCGCAACTTTCTCGGCGTTCGAAGCAGCATTCTTCCGCACCTTTTTCGTAGCGACAGCATCCACTGCTGGCGTCTTTGGAGTTTTCTCCGCCGCTGCCGTTTTTCTCTTCGCACCACCTGAAACCGCCTTGGTATTCGCAGTATTCGATGACTTCTTCGCTGCGTCGTTGTTAGTAGAAGAAGCAACAATATTCTTCAACAACGGCGGCGATGGAACTACGTTTTCCTTCTCCTTCTCGGCTTTCTTATTCTTCGCAGACCCAGTTAAAGACCCGAAAGTTGCTTTCAAGGCTGGTCTTGCGGCGGTTGGCGTCATCATCGTCGCTCTCGGTTTGTGCTTCACCCCGGACGAAGGCAACACTTCCGAGAAGTCTCTCAACGCCGACGGGCCTGGCGCGTGTCGAGAAACGAGCGGATCCCACGCCCAAGGAGCTAACTTGGCGAGTTCTTTCTGTTGTCGAGACATCGGGACTTGCAGTTGTTGCGGGTGTTTTGTATTTTTCGGAGACAATTTCCTCGTCGTCGTATTCTTCTTCTTATTCTTCTTCTCGTCGTTTTGTTCTTTTTCTTCCATATCTTGGTCTTCAGACTGTTGGTCACGTTGGTCGTCGTCGTCATCCGTCTCACCGTCGCTCTCACTGCTGCTCGAGGACGGCGAAACTTTGTTCGCGATCAGCGCATCCACCGGGCAATCTCGGGTGGATTCAGCTAACGCTAGAGCTAATTGTTGCCTCTCGGTTAATCGTTTCGTTGGCTGAGCACTCGTCGTCGTCATTCTTGTTTGTTGTTGTTGTTCAGATATATTTGAATATTCTCTCGTCTTCTGATTTTTGAGATGTGTTTTAAGCTTCTTCTTCTTAATAATATTTGATGACCAATCCCGGACGACGTATTCTCTCGAGTCAAAAACGACGACGACGAATCAACGGTTGAAGTTTTAAGAAGCGTTAGTTTGTTCTCTCCTCTCCTCGAATGGAATGGATGATATATAAAAGAAGATGTATGTAATAAACGAGCGCGGGGAATGAGGACCAAGTCTTTTATTATTTTGTGTGAGAAACGAAATTTTTTTGAAAAAAAGACCGTGTTGAAGAGAGTTTCTTTCTCAATAATATTGTTATAGTATTTCTTATTATTATATATATAAAATGAGTATCTCAGATATCAGTGTGTATCTCGAACAACAACATAATGCATGTAGTAGCACATGCGTTGCGTTTATATTACTCCACTATTATTATTTTTCATCTCTTCTCTTTACTTCTAGTGCGTTGATGAAATGCGCGTTTTGGTTTCGAAAAAGCTAATGTTCGGCCAGCTCCAAAAAGCTGACTGTACACCTTTTTCTCGAACAAAAACACCTTTCACCCCCCAGTTAAGCAGAAAAGGATTACTTCGGCTTGTACGCAGCCTTCGCTTTCTCGTATCTGACCTTATCGGCGTCCGCCTTCTTGTTGTACGGCACCTTTTCGGAATCAGACATGGCTCTCCACAATTCGCCGAGCTTCTTGCCGACTTCGGTCACCTTCATGTCCGGGTTCGCTTTGACAACCTTCGCTCTTTGGTCGTTCATGAAGAAAAAGTACGCGGACAAGTTTCTTTTCGGCGCGTTCGGGTCTTTCACCTTCTTCACTTTCTTCACCTTCTTCGGGGATTTCGCTGGAGTCTTGGCCATTTTGTGTATGTGTTGTTTTTAAAAACTGTTTTAGAGAGAAGCGATGAAATGGTCAGTCTCTGGCTGTTTTGATTTGCTGAGGAAAATTTTGTTTTTTGCCCCCCCTTTTTTTTCTCTCTTTTTTTCTCTCGTTTTTCAAAAATTTGAGTGAAAAAATCAGTCCTTTTTTCTCTCTTTTTTGAGAGAAGAAGCAGAACGTCGAAGGAGAACGTTGAGAAGAATCTAAAGAGAAAATTAAATCGTCTCTTCTTCTCTGGCCACATTTAACAGGTGAAAACGTATCCGATCAACGGGGAGAAGAACGTAAACTGTTCTCTCGATCGATTTCTGTCCATTTTGATAGGTATTTTTCATATCTTCTGGGGTACATTGTCCCGTTTTTTTTCGAATGAGAAATTTCTTCAAGCGCGTGATCTCTCCTCTATAATTGTCTCTTTTGAACAAAGAGACAATTATATGGGAGCTAACAGAAATTGGCACACTCTTTCTCCTTCTTAACGCGTAGAAAAACGAACAACGAGGAACGAATGATGAACAAAAATGAAAGGTACAGGATACCCGCTCATTTTCCGTTCTTTTCGTGCGAGAATAAAAACGATTTATTTTGTATTTGTGCGTACCTTACGTGACTGCTTCTTTAAAAGAATGAAGAAAGTTTGAATTCATCAATTCTTTCGTATTTGGACACAAAAAAAACACCCCCTTTGAGAACTGATTTTTTGCTTCTTTTTCACGAGAAGATTTTTTCAGCTCTTCTTTTTCTCTCTTTTTTTTTCTCCTTTTTGATTGCAAAAAAGAGAGAAAAAAAGAGAAACCAACAACGAGAGACATCATTCATTCATTTCACTCACACGCATATAGTATATATATATATATTAATAAAGAACAGCAGCAAATAATAATAATAATGGGAGCAAAAAGCCGAAGAAAGAAACCAGAGGTGAAAGAAAACAATCGAAAACGAATAGAGAAGATACAAGAGTCGAAGAAGAAACAGAAGAAAATTTCTTCTTCCGGCGGCGACTTTCACGACGATGATGGAAAAAATAAAAATGGAACCACAAAGAACAACAACAACAACAGGAACACTAATGGTGGTGGTGGTGGTGCTTTTGGTGCTGGTATAATCGAGGCGGTGCCGATTCTAGCCTCTTACCGTGACGATGCTTTTGGGGGTCTTTTCGTTGCCATGGCATATTGTAAGGAGATGAAAATGGTGTTGTTAGTGGATGATGGGAGTAAAAAGAGTTTGGTGGTGTCTGTTTTCGGCGGCGGTGTGGGAGAAAAAAGAGAATTTAAAGCGGAAGACACGATACGAGCGATGGCGTTTTCGCGATGCGGCAATTACTTTGCCGTTTCCGGGGACGATAAGAGAGTGTGCATCTTTGAAAGAAAGAAGGGAGAAGACCAAGAGGGAGGAGATTTTTATTACTCGCTCGCGAACACGCGTTTGGCGAATAAGAAAGTCACCTCGGTGACATTTACTTTAGATTCCAAACATATCGTTTACAGCGATAAATACGGCGACGTGCGCGTCAGTGAGGTTTTAACACCGGTGAACGACACCAATAAAGACATTACAACGACAACAACAACAAAAGACGAGAAAATCGATGCGGAGGGCGGCGATGCGGAAACGGGCGTTTTCGACAAACTTCTCCTAGGACACACAGGAACGGTGGTGACGAGCGTATGCGTCGTCGACGGCGTTACAAAAGACGACAAAAAAGAAGAATTCGTGTGCACGGCAGATCAAGAAGGAAAGATACGAGTCACGAGAATGCCTCCAGCTGATCTCCGCACGGATATCGAAGGTTCGGGATTTGACATTCAATCGTTTTGCTTTGGGCACCAAGGATTCGTGGCGAAAGTAGTCCCCGCGTTTTCGAAAAATAAAAATATCATCGTTTCCGCAGGTGGCGACGGGACAATACGCGCGTGGGATTGTTTGACAGGCAAACAGGTTTCTAAAACCGTGAAATGTACTCCGGAGATTCCAGTGCAAGACTTGGACGTGATGCCAACCGATGATGAAAACTCTATTTCGGTTGTCGCGATACTTGAAAACGGGAAGAAGTTTGGCGCGCTTATGTTCGTGAACGAACTCGCCGGAAAAGAAGACGAAATCCTCAAACATGACGCAGAATCAAGCGATGTGAATGTTTGCGCTATGCGTGCTCCGGTTTGTGTAGTTTTGGAAAATAGCTCGGAAGAGGAAGAAGGAGTTGAGAAAAAGTACGTAAAGTGTGTAGGACGAATTGGAGAGGAAGAAGTGATGGAAATCAAAATCGTGGAGGAAGAAGTTCAAAGAGGGATAAAAGCGAGCGAGTTCTTTGACAGCAAGTTTTAATATACTATAGTACTTATAGCAGCGCTTTTAGTCCAAGCAAGAATTACCATCTAATGCCTCTTTTTCTATTAGGATTCTATATTTGCTTACTTTATACGTTACGTACACACTATTACGGAAACCTTTGAAACTGCGAAAAGTCTGGCGCACGTTTCTCCAGGAACGCTCTCCTCCCTTCGGCACCTTCGCCGCTTTGATAAAACAACATAGTTGCGGACCCGCCTAAATCTTGAATGCCAGCTTGCCCATCCTCAGCCGCGTTCAGCGCGTTCTTCGTTAATCGCAAAGCTGTCGGCGAGTTCCGCAAAATTTCTCTACACCACGTCGCCGTTTCTCGCTCTAAATCTTTCAAAGGTACGACGCAGTTGACTAATCCCATATTCAACGCCTCTTTCGCGTCGTACATTCTCGCTAAAAACCACATCTCTCTCGCTTTCTTCTGCCCTATTAGCCGCGCCATGTGCGTGGACCCGTATCCCGCATCGAACGACCCAACTTTTGGTCCAGTCTGTCCAAACACCGCGTTGTCCGCCGCGATGGTCAAATCGCAAATCATATGTAAGATGTGTCCGCCGCCGACGCAATATCCAGCCACCGACGCGATCACTGGTTTCGGCAATCGACGAATTTGCATCTGTAAATCCAAAACGTTTAATCTCGGAACTTTTTTTCCTCCTCGTTCCTCCCTCTCATCCACGTAGCCACCGTCACCTCGTACGCTCTGATCTCCTCCGGAACAAAACGCCAAGTCTCCGGCGCCGCGCAACACAACCACCCCGACTGTCGCGTCGTCTCTCGCGTCATCAAAACATCTCTGCATTTCCTTGATTGTTTTTGGCGTGAATGCGTTTCTTTTCTCCGGTCTGTTGATGGTGATTCGTGCAATCTTTCCTCCTTCTCTCCTCATATCTTCGATTTTCGATTTCTCGTAAATCACTTCTTCCAATATCGGTTTCGTGTGCATCAAATGTGAAAACTCCGTTTCCGGAACGCACTCTTCCCAACACACCGGTTCTTGGGAGACGTACCCGTGCATTTTCTCGTACGACGTCGGTTCCCCAGTCGCCGAGGCGTACGTGTTACTACTCGTTCGATGCGTGGTCATCATGCTCGTCGTCGTCTGATGAATGCGCGCGTTGTTGTTGTTGAAATTGGATAAAAAATCTCGTCCATTGTCGTCCTCGAAATCGTGAAACGTCGAAAACGCGTTTTGTTGTGAATGAAGAAGAACGTGGTCTCGAATCGATTGCACTCTCCGTCTCGCGTTGTTATTGTTGTTGTTGTTGTTGTTAGTACTCTCCATTTTATTATTCGTACACAGAAGAGTACTACTAAATTCTTCTTCTTCTTGTATTCCTCAAACAAAAAAGTCGTGTGTCGTTGTGATGAGTACTTTTTTGTTTGTTTGTTGAACACAAAAAAGAAGGAAAAAGATTTCAAAAAACCAAAAAAGTAAAACGT